>ERZ1034876.530-NODE-530-length-21246-cov-7.761031_pt1 | contig 21246 bp, 21 predicted proteins | sample MGYA00520698_ERZ1034876 | MGnify/ENA primary metagenome ERZ1034876 (study PRJEB33766, sample SAMN09781723) | gut metagenome | biome: gut microbiome | host: Homo sapiens | place: Madagascar | study: EMG produced TPA metagenomics assembly of the PRJNA485056 data set...
CTCCGATAATGATTCACTATGTTACAGTCTATCATTTTTACTATAAAAACGCAAAAAACGCTCCCAGCCTAAGCTGAGGGCATCCAAAAAATTACAATAAAAACATGAAAAAAGTTGCTAGCAGAATACACAAACTGTTAGCTTACTTATATTATACCAAAAAAAGCCGCCCAGATACAAATCTGAGCGGTGCTGTAATATTATTTATTTTTGATTGTGTTGGCCACGTTTTCAAGCGCTACTTTAAGCACTTCATTACGTTTATCATCGTCAAGTTTTTGTGAGTTGATTAAGCGGTCAAAATCGCCATCATCTAACACTAGATGTTTACAACCTGCTTCTTGCAAAGCTGTCACTGTACCGATATCTCCGATACCAAAAATGGCACCATTGACACAACCTACATAACCTTGTTTACCTGTTTTAGAACGCATTACAAAATTTAACATATCTTCTTCCTCCTCGTCCGTTGACGTTTTTTTATTTTCTGATGACGCTGTTTGCTCGTCATCTAGCAATACAATATTTTTATCAAGCCCGCCAGCAATACCAGTTGATGTGAATTGCCACCAGCGAATCCCATCCATAGACGGGAAGATTTCCCAAACAGGGTCTGGGGTTACGTTGTAATTTGGATAAGCCGCAATCCATAGGCTATTTGGGTATTTGGCTAGGATTTGCGTATAGTCTACATTTGCCAGCGTGTAAGGCTTGTAGCTGTAATAGATTGGCTTGTAACCAGCGCTAGCCACCTTATCCATAAACGCTAGGACTGCGTTAGTATTGGCTTGTTTATCACCACTAGCGCCGTCTTCATAGTCACATACGAGGTATGAGACTTTAGCAGGGATATTAGCCAAAAAATAATTCGCCTCAGCCACCGCTTGGCTAACGTCGCCACCAAAACGGGCAAAGTGATAATAGCCGATTGGTTCGCTGGTTTCCGTCTGTTTAAAACGATTGGGCGAAAGATAACCTGTTCCCTCGCTCACTTTAATAATCGTCTTACGTGTGCCTGCAGCTTGGCAAATAGCTGTTAAATCTGCGGATTGATAAGACGACACGTCGATAAAATAATCATTCTTTTTCATTTGATTCACCTACTCTTTTTTAGGTTCTGAATACGTTAAGGCTTTTGGACTATCACTAACCCCTTCAGTCGTTGGGTCATTGATAACACCCACCAAAACCAGCAACGTTAAAAACGTGTTGACAACATCGGCGATATTGTCTGGTAGTTTAAAACCTAGTTGTTGAATCAACAAAATAACGGTACTGGCAATGGCGATAAGTGTAGCTTTGTTTTTAAAACGTAATTTCCAATTAATCATGATAGCTCCTCCAGTTTATTATCAATCTTATCTACTTTTTCTGACAAATTTTTAATCTGTTCTGTCATTTGAATAAGGACTTTCATTTGCAAATCGTGATTGTCCAATCTGGATTTTGTTTCTTCTAACTCTTTATCATTTTGCTTGTTTTTTTCTTCAAGAATCGTTAAGCGTTTTTCTGTTGAGGTCATACGACTTTGAAAAAATGTAAAGAGTGTTAATAGTGATACAGCAGCACTCAGAACCATGCTTAAAAATTCAGGTTTCCACATATATTTTTTCACTTTCTAAGCCTATTTGGCGGCATCTTCTTTAGTCAACTCTGCCAAAATAGCATCTTCCACCTCATAGCGTTTATTGCGAAAAGCTTCCTCTTGTTTTCGCATTTCGGCACGGTTTTGTGAGTAAAGATTAGCATCATAGATTGATTCACTTATACTTGATATGCCTTGCTCGTTGATATCCACAACGTATTGTTTGACAAGTGTATCTTCTACTTTTAAGTTACCTACTAATCGAGTTGTTTTAATAGTTTCTAAAGCCATAATAATTCTCCTTCTTAATTTTGCGGTGCAGTTGCTTCATCGAGTTGTTGTTGAAGTTCTGCGTTTTGTTTGGTTAAATAATCAACTTGCGCTTTGAGCGTTGCTTTATCCAGCGTTAGCTGGGCAATCTCTAAAGCAAGGTTTGATTGTATGCTTTCGTTTAAATGTTCCATATTACGTTCCTGAAATTTTGTTTAATTCTGATTTGATTGCGTTTAGTGCATCGCTTGATATACCTCCGTTAACAATGTGACCAAAACAAGCTTTGAGCACGTTAATTGTAGCCCGCATCCAATAGCCTGAGCCGTCACCATTATCCAAACGAAGGTCGCCAACTACGATGTTAGACTGACGATAGCTGACCCCGTACGGTTTCAAAACCACGTTACCTTTGTAACTAGTGTCAGGGGCATAGGTTTCCATTTTCCACCCGGCGGCAGACACGCCTGTCAGTGCGTCGGTTTCGTATGAGTGAGTAAAGTAAATGTTATCCCCGATGGCTCGCAAAGTGTCCGCTTTATCGTGGGCATTAGACGCTACGCCGTTGATGGTTTCAGCGACTATACCAGTAAATCCACCTTGGTCCCACTTGCCGTCATCAAGCGTGCTCTCACGACGGTCACCACCCAAAATTACACGAGATAAGACCTTGCTGCTACCGTTTACGGTTATGGCCGTGTTGGTAAATTTCAAGCCCATGGTACTTGCGCCACTTTGCACACGAAAAACGCCCGTGTTATTGTGATTGTAAAATAGCTTACCAGTATCTAACTCAAAGTTTGTAGCATTGGATATTGATTGGAGTTTACCACCCTTGATAATGTTAGCGGTTAAGCCATTTGTCACAATTTTAGAGGCATCGATGGAGTTTGAAGCTATCTTGTCGCTCGTGATGGCGCTTGCCTCAATGTTGATAGATTTAATAGCGCCAGCCTTAATCTGCTCACTAGTTAGCGTGCCACTAGCAATCTGACTGGCGGAAATGCTACCAGCTTTTATTTTAGCAGCGTCTAGAGTGCCAGCGGTAATCCTGTCGCCATTAATACTGTTTGCGCTCATTTTGTCTGTGGTGACTGCACCAGCCTTAATAGCGTCAGCAGTTACGGCATTGCTTGAAATGACATCAGCAGTAATGATTTTACCGTTGAGGTGTGCTGTGTTGATTTGCGCACTGGCAATCTTGTCACTAGTAATCGCTCCGCTGACAATCATGTTGCCTTTGACATTAATCTTGTCTGAAAACAGGTTGATAGCATTTTGGTTAACGCTGAAATAAGAGCCAACCGCGTTTGCAAAATCACTGGTTGACTTGCCAGCTTTGATAACCACACCGTCTGTGTTAATGGTCAGACTGGAACTCTTGACTGTACTATTATCAAGACTTTGCACACTTGCTTTGATTGAGTCTGTTGTTTGTTTGATTTCAGACTGTGCTGTAGCTAGCTTGCTATCATAGTCTTCTGGAGCTAGTGACCAGTCACTTGGAATATTTCCAATTTCAAGCTTTGCTTCTTTGGCTTGTATAGTTCCACCAGTAGCATTGTCACCTGGCTGAATATAAGCAACATTAGCACTTGTCCAATCCGCTGACATCTTACCAGTACCGACTGACCAGCCTTCGCTGTGAGCTGGTATTGCATTACCATTGATCCCACCGCCATTAAACCACATTTGTATCCGAACTGGGTAATCGGTGTCATTTTTGATATAAGCCTTCAATGTAACAATCTTACCTCTAAGTGGATTTAGCAATTTATCCCAGTTTCTGTCTGTAGATGGATAACCTAAAATGTAATTTGTATTAGTGTACGTTTGATATTCGTCGCTAGTGCCACGTAGATAGTTTCGACCGCCTGTAGACGTCGGAATCTTTCCCTCAACCGCAGACACCGCACTTGTAATCTGCCCAGGAACTGCTTCAACTTTCGTTTGCAAGTTGCTAACATTACCGTCAGTTGTTTGCAAACTACTTTTAAGACTAGCCACAACTTTGTCGTTGCTAGCTTGGTAATTAGCAAGATTAGTTTTAGTAGCATTAGCTGTTGAAGTGGTTGCTGATAGTTCGTTGCGAATACCCGTGACATCGCTGGTATAGGTTGATTTAGCCACGTAATTGTTGGCGATTGCCGTCCGCTCAGCCGTTAACTGTTTGGCTGTTTCGGTCTTGGCACTTTCAAAGTAAGCGTTGGCTCGCTCTGATTCACCGTCTTTGTACGTTTCTAGGCTCTCGATACGTGTTTTAAAACCTTGTGCCGTTTGTTCAGCAGTCGTCTTGTTAGATTGTACCTGACCATCGAGTGTTTGGACAGTTGATGACAGACTGGCGTAGTTTTGGTCTGCGGTCTGTTTGTATTCAGCAACTTTGGAATCGATGTCAGCTTCGTTTGGACTATAGTCTGTTGCGATGTTGCCTTTTTCAAGCTTGTCTTCCTTATGCCAAATAGTTCCACCATTCTTCGTACCGTCACCAACTTGTGTAAAAGCGATATTACATGACGCGAAGTTTTCCAATATTTTGCCAGTTGCGACTGAGTAGCCTTCTTCATGAGCTGGTACTGGGTTCCCGTAAATTCCGCCGCCGGTGAACCATATTTGGATACGCACCGGAAAATCTGTGTCGTTTTTAATGTAACTTTTGATCGTGACTATCTCACCTTTCAAAGGTTTCAGTAAGTCCAGAAAGCTCATATTTCCATTGCCGGTGTAACCTAAAAGGTAGTTATCGCTTGTTAAGGTTTGATATTGGTCGCTTGTTCCTCGAAGGTAATTATGCCCACCGACTCTCAAGTTATCAAACTTCGCCGTCAGCCCATTTAAGCCAGTTTCCAGCGTGGCTGTTTTTTGACTGGCGCTATTTGCGGTTGTCTGTACTTGCGTCAGCGTTGTTTTTGTGTTTGCCAAATCGTCCTCAACAGTCTTCGTGCGATTGGTAACACTGGCAATGTCCTTGCCATTTTGCGCCACGGTTTTAGTTAGTTCATTGACTGTTGTTTTTGTGCCGTTAGCGGTCGTTTCAACAGTCGTCACACGTTTGGTCAATTCCGTTTGGGCATTGGCTTGCGTCTGCAATTGTTGAGCGTGGCTCATCAAGTCTTGTTTGGCTTGTGTGAGTTCTGCTTTGGTACTATCCACCTTGGTATTGACTGCAGTCACCGAGTTGGCAAAGTCTTGCTTGGCTGTGTTTAACTCGCTAGCGACTTCGGCCAAGTCTTGCTTAGCTTCGTCAACTGCTGCTTGAGCATTGTTTGCGACAAGACTTGTCGCAGTTAAGTTGTTCTTAACGTTAACCAAATCCGCCTTGATTTCGTCCGCTGCCGCATTGGCTAGCTCTGCTACTTTAGCTGTCTCTTGGTTAATAGTATCAGCATATTCTTTGGCGTTGCTTTCCGCTTGCGTTTTGGCTGTTTCAATCTGCGTTTCAATCTCAGCTTTTGAGTTAGCTAATTCCTCGGCAATTTTGTTTTCAAACTCCTCACGGTCTGGAACGTCTTTTAGTTCTTCGGCGATTTCAGCGCGAAAGGCATCGACGTCAAAGTTTGCACCAACAGCGGCTGGTTTCGTCGTGGTAACTGTGCCGTCTGTATAAGTGATTTCATCATATGCCCATAAATACTTGCCGTCTTCTGTCGGTGCTGGTGGTTTATCAGACCATTCTGCTCCTTCGATTGTCACGCCGTCCGATTGGTCACTTGATGTGAAATAGCGGTCGATAGATTCAACACCTACACCGTCATCGCTGTTTGAAAAGGTCATGTAGTCGCGTACAACTTCATTGCCATTAACGTAAGCAATGACCGTGACAGCCATTGTGTTCGTGACCTGTTCAGCCTTAATCGTTAGTTTGTCACCAGTTCCAACAACCTTATTATCAACGACCCACTTCCATGTTGCCGCTATGTCTTTGCTGTATTTCTCAAGACGTGCGGTGATTGTGCTTGACCCCTCACCATTTTTAAAAATATAACCGTTGTTGGTTGATAGGCGGATAATGTAAGGGGCTGCGTCTTCTGCGAGTGCTTCAACCTGTTTTAATAAGATGTCTGCAATCTGACTGTATTTACGTTCAAAATTAATAAACGTTGACTTCGTCACTTTGCCTGTCAAGATGTCATCTTCAAGTTCAGACACCCGAGCTTGCACATAAAGTGCTGGTTCAAAGTGAATATCATCAATCAATGTTTGCGTGTCGCCAATACCAGCTTCTATAGCACCTTCGACTTCGTAGGTGATTTCTGGTAAAGACTTCTTTTGGATTTCTCCATACATATAGCCCCAGAGTGCTTCTTTGGTCTCGTACTGTGTTTCACCCAAATCTTCAACAATCCAGTTATCATTCGAGCCTTTACCGACAGATGGAAAGCGGTCACGAGATTGTGGCGCATAGACTGTCATACCGCTTGAGTAATAGAGTAGCTCTTTATTGTTGTCGTAAATTTTTTTATCAAGACCGTCAATAGTTAGGCCGTCTTTACCAGTTGCTCGAACAGCTGTTCTTAACTCTTTAATATTATCGCTGTAGTTGATGACTTTAAGCTCTTTGCCAACTCTTACAGGCTGACTGACCTTATTTGTGCCAAGATTACCTTTTTTGTAAATATTCAGTACTTGACGTTTAAGTGAGTAATCGTCATTGAGTTCTACGTTAAAGTCAAGTTCAGCGCCAAAGCTGTTCGCGACAGAAAAAAGACGTGCCAGAATCGTGTCTGTTCCCGTCCATTCCAATTTGATTCGTTTGTCAGATACTTCATTAACGCCGATTGTTAAAGCGTGTTCTGGGTCGTAATAAGCCACATATTCAGTAATCGACATAGCATTCGCTGGCTTATGTTCGCCACGAGTTTCATTGTTCAATTCAAGACCAAGCGAATAAGCTGTCAATTCAACTTCGAAACCTTTCTTCTCGAAGCTCATGACATTAAGCCAGTAATCACGATTTTTATAACAAAAAGCAAGCTTACAGCCAGAACGAATGGTGTCAATGTCTTTTGAATTGTACTTAATCGTTAAAATACTTGCCGAGCCAGCCAAGAAACGTTGCAAATTGGCACTCTTATATTTGATTCCTGCCTGATTATCAAAAAAAGCCACGTTATGGCTGTCTGTTGAATCACGAATTGCAATACGTACATTATTCTTGCTCAAATATAAACCTCCTGTATTGTTGCTGTGGCAGAAGTGATTTCCGCAAAGCTAGAAAGTATTAACTGCACCTTTGTTTTTCCGGGTGGCACTTTAAAATAAGTTGTTCCTAAAATTTCGTCGTCTGGACGAATTTGATTATTGACTTTGATTTGTCCTTTTTCACCATCAATAGCAATCGTTGAACCGTTTGGATAGCGATTAGGGACATCTTTCCAATAATCAACATGCAATTGATAGAAACTAAAATCATTTAGATAATGGTGTGTGACCTTTCTGTCTGTCGTGTTTCGTCCTGCGTACTGTCCAACAAAGAATTGAATTTTCTTCGCTTTGACATTTGCCAAGCGAGAATCATAATACGGATAATAGCCACCATACCAGAAGAACTGCACACGGTCTTTCTCTTTGACTAAATCAAACATATTCGAGTACGTATCACGTCCCTCTGAACCGTACGGGTTAGGTGGAAACCAGTACGAAGGTGTAAACGGAATCGTCTTAACCGTACGGCTACCACCCGAACCGTCACCCATTAAGAAGCGAACATTTGCAGTATTACCAACTGTGTCGTCTTTCTCAATTGCCATGCCAGCGATTAAATGATTACTTTCATCTAGCACCGTTAAACACCAAGCGCCAGTTTGTCCCATCAATCCAGTTTCAAACCAAGCTCTAGCCCATATATACCATTGAGAAATTGGATTGGTTAGTGTGTATTCCTTAACCGCACCATATTGATAAGCGCCAGACGTTCCGCTCGTTTTAAAAGAGCTTGGCAATAAACCAAGACGACCGCCGTAAGAGGTGTCAGCGGTCATTGTGGTTGTAATAATTTTGTTGGTATTCTCGTAGTTAACTGTGCCGTCAGTCCAATTGGCAAAATCACCTTTTTGATTGCTGGTTATCACGACGCTTTTGCGATCGATGTAGCCATCCGCTTCGTCAACTTTCCCAAACTGCATAGCACCGTATTCGCTAACAATGCCAACGAAACCAGATTCTTTCTTAAGCTTAATTTCGTAATTGACGTATGCGTCTTCGCTTCCGTCGTTGACGATTTCAGTTTCCCAAATGCCGTCAGAATTCTTAGCAAATCCAAACTCTCGTGCTGCTTTTGAATGTGCTAAGCCGTCTGCGATAATAAAGTTAATTGTACCCTTGCCGTCTCGCCGAGTTAACCTTTCATAATCAATGTTACCGCTAGGAATAGCCTGAAACGTTATGTTTGGTAGACTGCTAAAACGCAACTCTTTAGGCTCGTCAACGTTAAGAATAGCCATCAATTTGTTGTATTCTTGTGTTGTTCCGGCTACATTGTAAAACGGAACTGGAATTTTTTTTACGTTGAAACGTGTGTAATTGAAGTCTGAACCACTTAAAATTCCACTTTCGCTAAACTGTGGGTCGAAATCAGCACCTTGCCACAAATGAAAATCAGACGTGACTGTAATGTATTGTGTTAACTCTTGTCCGTTAAAATATACTCTTTCGATTTTTACCACCCTTCCCCATAGATTGCATTTTTAATGGATTCCTGACGCTCTTGTTCACTAGTTACTGATTTTGCTACAGAGCGTCCAACACGTTCAGCATCCATGTAATTTTCAATAATCACTTGTCTGTCTGCTAAACGCTCAATACTGTGTGTATTTTCGATAATCAAATCAATAATTTTGCCAATCATGCGATGTGTGTCACTACCGCCGTTTTGGATGACAGCTACATCACTGTTGCCTTGCAAATTACCGATTCTTCGTGCGACATCTGCAACACGAGTATTTTCAAAGCCAATTCCGTTCGCATATCGAGGGAACAACTGTTTAGTCTTTCCAGCAGGTAAGACTTTTGAACCTCGAGGGAGCGGCAGCATGACATTGCGACCTTCTGGGATGAAACTTACTCCGTTTGGCAAAGTGACCAATTCGCGATAAGTCCCACCTTTTTGGTCGTTGACCAGAGCTAATCCACCTGGGTGGAAATTAGTACCTTTTTCATTCTTAGTATGTTTCGTAAAAATATTGATTGTTTTATCTTTTAGAGAACTTAGCCAACTTCCGATGTTAGAAAGCACGCTAGAAGCATTGTCTTTAGCATTGACCGTCACAGTCTTATCCTTTACGCTAGCGAGATTCGCTTTGGCACTAGAAGTTGGACCAGCAGAATTATCTGTAACATTTAATGGTGCTGGAAAAGGTTGTTTCACCGAATTAATTTTCGATTGTGCGGATGACGTATCTTTTGAAGTTTGGTCTGACACGAAAATGTTAGGAATTGATTTTTGATTTACATTATCTATTTTCGATTGCGCTGACGACGTTCCACTTGCTGTGCTATCGCTTGTGGTTAAATCAGTGTTTTTGCTTTCAGGAACAGTTAGAAGCATATCAAGTGCTGCACTAACGCCATCTGAAGTTTTATTTGAAGCAATCAAATCTTTCTGGTCTGGTGTAGCATTATTCCATTTGTCAAGCATTTCTTTAGCTGTTTCAGCACTCGATGTGAATTTTTCATTCTCGCCTAATAATTCCTTGACATTCGCTGGCATACCATTCCAAATATCTAATTGCTCTTTTGATTCGTAAATCGCAAGTAATCCCTTGTCATTTTGGAATAATAATTCTTTCTGTTCAGGAGTGGTATTATCCCATTCACCTAATTTTTGTAAAGCATCCGCCACTTCTACACGAGCATTGGAATTAACATTGGCGTTTTTCAAAATGAATTCCATGTTATTCCAACCGTTTTCAGCAGTAAGAGCGTTTGCTACTTCTTGAACAGCATTCGTTTTTAGTTCGCCCGTTAACGGATCAAGCGTTAAAGCGTTCCATTGGTCGGTAGCACTTTTTGCGTCTGCTGACATGTCAGACGTATATGTACCAATCATAGCTGTGTGTTGTCCGATTTTATTCGCAGACTCAAGAGCTTGCTGCGAAAGGTCTTCGAAACTCATATTGTTGTCTGCTAAGACTTTTCGAACCTTTTCAGCGTACACACCAAACTGACCGCTTTGAGCATCTTGTTCTTTCGCTATTTTAACTAGTGCTTGACCGAACTCAGCCATCGTGGATTTGTGCTGCTCCTTAAGCGCAGCCATTCGAGTGTTGTAGTCTTTTTGGTCGATGATACCTTTTTCGAGCGATTCTTTCAAACCACTGCGTTGGTCTTTGTACGCTTTCTGCTCTTCTTTCATTGCTGTTTGCAAAGCTTTTGAGCTGTCTTTGAGCTGCGCCATCGTCATCTTGCCGATTTCGCCATTGAACGTCTGAAGGACAGCTTTCTCTTTGCTCTTGCTAAGGTTCAACTCTTTCACACGAGCTTCGCAGAGCTGTTTCATATTGTTTTCAACAATTGTCTTTTCAGTAGTTGTTAGCTTGCTGACATCGCCATTATGACGCTCATAAATCGCTGTAATCTGGTCTGTCATCGCTTGCGCATTCGAAACAATTTGGTCTTGCTTAGCTTTCGCTGCCGCGACTTGCTCTGGAGTGAAGCCGAATTTTTGAGCAAGCTCGTCTATTCGAGCCTTAGAATCTTCTGCACCTTGCGTAATTTGTTTCATCATATCTGCTACTGCTGTCTTGACACCGTCAGCAGACTGCACTGCGCCGGTTTCAAAGTTAGTCATAGCTATCTTAGTGTTCGTTACTGCAGTTCCGAATTGGTCAAGTGCACCTTTTGTTTCGCCAGAAAGCGTTGTTCCGTATTTTTGAGCCTGTTCAGTAGCGTGTTGTTTAGCATTAGCTAATACAACCAAACCACCAGCGAGTACTGCTGAACCTCCTACAACTAAACCAAGCGGATTTGATAACAGTCCGACGGCACCACCGAAGTTAGATGCGGCACCTGCCGCACCACCTGCTGCACTTTCAACACCAGTTAAGCCAGAAGCCATTGGTGCGAGCTTGCCGACAAGTTTTCCAATTCCACTATTGACTGAACCAAAGACTTTAAACATGCTGCCGAGACCAGTTGTTAGTTTTCCTAAAATCGAAAGCGCTGGACCAGCAGCTGCTGAAATGGCTAGCCACTTCATAATGTGCTGTTGTTGAGCTGGACTGAGCTCGTTGAATTTCTTGGCCATGTCAGACAACGTCTGAATGAGTGGCTTAGATGCCTCGAGACCATTTTTCAATGCATCGACGAACGGACCACCGAAGTCGATAGCCATATCGACCACTTGGTTTTTTAACATTTTAAGCTTTGATTCAGTCGTTTCATAACGTGTGCTTGCTTCGTTAGTAAGCGCCGTGTTTTCACTCCACGCTTTGTTCGATAAGTCAATTGCGCCAGTCATCGTGTCTGCGGCAAGTGCTAATGATTTAAGCATGTTAGACTGACGAACACCAGAAAGTTGCATGTCGTCCAACACCTTAGTGGCACTCTCGCCTTTTTCGTCAAGTTTCCCAAGACCTCGAATGAAATCTTGGATAGCTTCGATTGGATGATTTTTCCATTTATCAGCGAATTCTTGTGCAGATTCGCCAGCGACTGTAGCAAATTTTTGTAGGTCTTCCCCGCCAGCAGCTACCGCAGATTCGATAGCTGATAGGGTTTGGGTCATTGCAGTTCCCCCAGCTTCTGCTTCAATACCGACAGAAGACATCGCGGTTGCAAGACCTAGAATTTCTTGGTTAGTCAAACCTGCCAATGTTCCAGAAGCCGCTAAACGGTTAGCCATGCTGACAATGTCTGATTCAGTTGTTGCGAAATTGTTACCCAAAGCTACTACCGAACTACCAAAGCGTTGGTATTCATCTGATGTTAAACCAGTTATGTTCGCAATCTTAGCAATTGCTGATGCTGCGTCTTCGGCTGACAAGTTAGTTGACTCGCCCATATCAATCATTGTTTTCGTGAAACTAACAACGTCTTGTGACTTGATACCTAACTGCCCTGCCGCTTCGGCAACCCCTGCAATTTCTTGGTGACTCGCTGGCAGTTGTGCTGCCAAACCACGGAGACCATTTTCGAGGTCTGCATACGAATAAACAACATTACCAGTCGAATCAACGACTTCATCGTTGGTCTTTTTAACGCCAGCAAAGGCGCTTTCCCAAGACATGGCAGATTTAACGACGGCTCCAACTCCTGCTACAATTGGCGCTGTCACACCAACCGTCATGGCATTCCCAAGCCCTGTCATCTTACCGCCGACGTTTTGAAGCGTGTTACCAAAATTGGTCATTGCCGAGCCCATTCGAGTAAACACACTCATTTCAGTAGCTAAGCCTTGTAAACGTCCTTGTAACTCGCTTACTTTAGCTGCGGTATCCATCATCGCTGTATGTGCGCCAATCAGAGCGTCTTTTTGAGCTGCTGTCGCTGTCGAGAAGTCCCCTATTTCAGACTTCAAAGCATTATATTTTTGAGATTGCTGTACTAATAGCGATTGGTAGCCTTTTAAAGCTTGTCCTGTTTCGTTGTAAACAGAACGCAAAGCTTTGATTTTACTTCCTTGACCGCTAATAGATTTTTCAACGGCTTTCAAAGAGCTGTCGATGCCGCGCATGTAAGTTTTTAATTGTTTTGTGTTGGTTTGAAAAGGCGCTATATCAAGCGTAGCAGTGGCTACCAATTTACCTATGTTTGCCATTTATCCTCCTTTCTAACCAAATAGGAAAGGAAAAGCCTTATCTAACGTTGTCTCAGTTTCTTCTGCTACTGTTTCTTGTTCTAATGCTTCCACCATCAGCTCAAAATCTGATAGTTGCATTTTCTTAATATCAAGAATTGTGTACCCGTTATTTAATAATGTTTGAATCATTCCGAGCAAATTAGATTTAGCTTGCTCAGGAGTTATTCCTCCTTTTTTCCTTTGTCCTCTTCGGCTTCTTCGTTCGATTTGCCTCGGCCTAGCGCATCAACATACAATTCATCAAGAACGTTCAACGTCTCAACGTCTGCTGTTTTCAAATCAGCAACAGTGAACTGTTTCCCGTACATATCAACGAACATTTGAAGATATGCTTCGTTAAGTTTACGTGTCTGTTTCGAATCGAAAGCAGCTTTATCATTTGAAATAAAAGCGTTTTGACGTGCGTTGTGGTCAACGGCTAAAAGGTTATCTTCAACATTGATGTATTCTTTTGCGTATTCTTTGGTAACGCCGCCTTTTTTCAATTTAATTTCGTACATAATTTTTCCTCACATAAAAATAAAAGGCCACAAAATGCGGCCAGTTGATTATTCCGTAGTTGGAAATACCATTTTTTTGAATGCTGTTAGGTCAAATCCTTCTGCATCTTCACGACCAATCAAAAGAACTGTGCCTTCTTCGCCGCCACGAGCCACGAAGCTGCCTTCAATTGAGTCAGCTTTAGGATCTGGCGCACCATCAATAGTAGACGCTTCAAAACTAGGCAAATTGAATTTACCTTTCAAGAGGCCAACCCATACATATTTGCCGTCGTCCATTTTAGTGCGGAACAAAATTGCGACGTCGTTCGGTGTAAGGTCTTTAGTGTATTTTTCAACACCGTTTTCGACAGTAATGCCAAAGAAATCTTTGCGTGCATCAGATGTCAAGTCATATGTTTCAATTGTCAATTTAGCTTCTGTAATACCACCCGAAACGACAACGTATGGTCCGTCATCAGCTGAGAGTGTTTTTAGTTCGTTTGTTAGCTCAAGTTTTGCGCTTGTAAGTCCTGGAAGACGTTTGCTTTGTGTAACTTTTTCGGCATTATTCAAAACGCCATATTCGCAACCACTAAGTCCAAATTTTACTTTACCCATGTATTAATTCCTTCTTTCTTTTAACTGCCCCAATCAAAAAAACGATATTTTCTTACGTTCATAAGTAAGCCAATATCGTTATCTTTATATCGAGGCGTTTCGTTAGCTGTATACCATTCAAAACCCGCTTCGGTTAGAATGGCATCGATGCGTTTTATAATTGCTTCTGACTGCGCAGCCGTCTGACACCAAAAATTGATGACAATACGCTGTTCTGTGCCAATATAGCCATCGTCGGCATATGCATTTGGCGCATCGTAAATCGTGTTAATTCGCAGAAATGGAGCTAGTTCTTTTTTCTTCATGTTGGTGGGTTTCTCTGGAATGTCATAAGTGAAAATTCCTTGTTTAAAACCACCCCCAAACTTCCCTCCACGATAGCTGTCAAACAGCTCATTCAATTGAACATCGTTACTTAAAAGCTTGTACGCCGTCGTTTCGGCAATCATAAATCTAAGCCCTCCTTCACCTTTTCTGCAAAAATTTTCTTAGCAACGGGCGTCATTTGATTGATTGTTTTTTCTTCAAACTCTTGGCCTCGTTGATAAATCGTTCCTGAATCAGGATACTTCGCACGCCACCCCGTAGCATTACCATAACCAATTTCTTTCGAGACAATCCCTTCACTAGCGCCTTTAAAGCCACTAATCGCTGTGTCCTCTTGCAAATGTTCGATAGATCTGCCTTCTCTAGGTGTGTTTGCTTTCAATTGTTTTTCACATTCTTCAGCAACTTCAGTTACCGCTGCTCTTGCTGTTTTAGGTGCTTTAACTTGCAGTTTCGTAAGATTAGATAAGATTTCATCGAGTCCAGATGTCATTCGACACGCACCCCGCTTATCATAATCATTTCCTTGCTAGCGTAATCAACTTCCATTTTTTCAATCTTATATTCAAGCCCGTTAAAATCAACGAACATTGAATTGTCAAAAGGTGGTTTAGGCATATAGCGAATTAAAAAGACTTTCGTGTCGCTCGTTTTAGTCAACATTGCATTATCTGCTTGTTTGCCTGTCGTATTCTCACGAAAATCTTTAACAGTCGTCTTAGACACTTCAGCCCAACAACTCATGATGTCTGTTCTGACATTGTCTAAAACTTCGCCATCTTCGTTTTGCCCACCTTCTCTTTTAAAAATGGTGATACGCACATTCATCTTACGTGTCAGCATTGTCACCACCTCGCAAGCGCAACTGATGAACGATATTTAACACACCATTCGCCAGTGGGTAACGGTCGCTATCAGCAGTAACACCTCTATGTTCGTAATCTTCTTTGACTTGTTTTTTAACAGCAAGATCAAATTTTTTGTAACCCGCAAAATCCTCTGGTGTTGAACCAGCTTCAATCGCAAAGCAAATCTGTTCTTGCGCAGCTTCAATCATTTCTTCCAAAATGCTATCTTCAAAGTCAAAGTCAATCTTGCAATAGAGTTTAACTGCTTCCAGTAATTCTTGTGAGACTGCCATTTAGCTACCTCCTTAAGAATCTACTAAGTTCAATAATTCAGCTTTAGTCATACTACTTGTATAGCTAATCCCTTTGCTGTCTAAGTAAGCTTTAATCTCTGTTACTGTGTTCGCCTCAGTCGGAACGCTTACGTTTTCCGAATCAGGCTTCGCTGGGTGTAAACGTTACGAAGTAGCCAGCTTTCGCATCAACTTTCTTAACACCAAAGCGAAGAACAGCTTGTAAGTATTGACCGTAAATTTCGTTATCTACCCAACGAAGCCCAAGGTCTTTACGGTCTGCGAACAAGACACCACGTTTGAAATCACCAACAAACGCTTTAGCTTCTCCAGATGCACCAAGAATTTCATCAGAGAGAACGAATACTGGTTTGCCAAGCAAGACTTTGCCAGTTACTGCAGTGATTGAATCTTGCAAAAGATAGCGACCATTTCCGTCTTTAAGAGTGTCAAGAATTTGGTAGAAGCTTTGTGAAACCACGAATGCCACGTCATAAGCAGGGTCAAGGTCGACATTGAGAATTTTCTTGATGTCGTCAACGTTTGCTACTGTTTTAGCTGTAAATGATTTAAGTACATCGGCAATAGCTGCATTAGTTGTGTTAACTTTAATTTGACTGACTGTTTCAGCAACAATGCTAATCAAATCAACATCTGCATCGTCAACAGATTCTTGTGAAACCGGAATAGCTCCACGATAAGTTTCAACAGTCCAATCTACTTGTTCAAATTCTGGTTTAGCGAGTTTTGGGTTTTTCTCCAATTCAGCAACGCTAACCATTTTTGATGTCGCTTTTTTCAAAATTGGGTATTTACCAGAAGCTTTTTTAGCTGGATAAATTGTTGTGAATGGTTTCAAATCAACAGTAGTCTTAATTTCACGGATTGGAGTCGTAACAAGCTCTTCACTAGTAATTTTCGTTGTATCTGCTTTCTTAACACCGTCGGTTGTTGGTGCTACTGGTGTAACTTCATTCATTGTGATAAGCACTTCGTCTTTACCTTCAAAACGAAGTCCTTCATTTACGACTGTTCCTTTAGAATGCAAGAATGCATTTACTTTGTCGCGATAAGTCATATCTTCTCCTTTTATTTCATGACCTGTTTTGTTTTCAGCGCCACCAGAAACTTTAGTAGCTTCAAAAAGTTCAAGGTCAGCTTTAGCTGTTTTTAATTCTTCTTTAGCAGTATCAATTTCGTTTTTGATTGTACGAGCTTTTTCAAGGTCATCAGCTTCAAGAGCGTTTTTAACCTGCGCTGTTTTGTCAGCGATAGTAGTTGAAAGCGAGTTGATAGATGCTTTTAATTCTTTGATTTTTTCATCAAACATATAGTTTTTTCTCCTTTTTTGTGCAAAATAAAAAGGACTTAAAGTCCTTGTAAGATTTCTTCTTTTTCGATTTCACGCTTCATAGCTTCAATTTCTTGTTTTCGCTTGTTGCCATGATTTGCGAAATAGTCGTCAATAACTGCTTGTGGTAACAGTCCATTGCCAATGCTTGCAACTGCCTGCTGTTCGTCAAATGTCATCACTTCGTCAGCAAAACCTTTTTCAACAGCTTCATCAGCACTCATATACGTTTCATTTTTCATGAGTTCAAGCAATTCATCTTCACTTAAGCCAGTTTTAGCTTTATAAGCATTGATAATTCCTCGGTCGCTAGCTTTCAAAGCGTTAGCGGCTGATTCGAAGTCATCGCTGTTGCCAGAGACGTAGTTAAGCAGCGCTTTGTGAATCATGATTTGAGCGGTCGGACTGATGACAACTTTGTCAGCTCCCATAATTGCCACACTACAAGCACTTGCAGCCATTCCAGTTACTTCAACTGTGACGTGCCCAGAATAGTTTTTCAGCGTTGTGTAAATATCACTGCCTACTGTCACCAAACCTCCGTTTGAATTGACTTCAATTACAACGTCTGAACCGTCTTCTGGAAGTGCTTCAGCGATTGATTTAGCACTTGTCGCTTCCATTCCAAAATAATCATAAGCTTCTTGACTATTATTCGGAATTAGCGGACCCCTCATCTGAATTCGTTTTGGCATTCTCCTCACCCCCTTTCAATGATTGATATTCTTCTTTCTTGTCCAAGAACACGTAGTTTAAGCTTGTTTGATACCTATCCATGTCTGGATTATCAGACGGCTGTTTGCCAAGTTCAATAAGTCCTTGGTTAGGCGTCAACAATGTATTGTTGACAAGCTTAACAATCTCATCAACATTTCGACCAGTGACACTACGTGTATCAAACTCAAGTCGGCATTTTCGCCTATCTCGTGGACTAAAGATTTTTAGCCCCAATTCGCTCGTTATCGCGTCAAAATAGAACGGCAAGTCGTTTGTAACGTAATCTTCTGTAAGTTGCGCCACGGACTGATTAGGGCTATTTACACCCAATTTATAGCTTGGTATTCGCAAAGCTTTAGCGATTTGAGCTGTTGAAAAATTATTACTTGAAATCAACTGAAGAACATTCGTATCGATTTCTAACGGTTCGTAGGTCATTGTGTTATCAAATACTAGAGGACTGCCACCTTTTGCTCCCTCTCGCATTTTCTCGAATTCTTCACGAGCTTTCTTGCGAGCTTCACCGCTCAACATAGCGCCTTCCATTTTTAAAATACCGCTCGAGAAACCGTCTTTAAAGAATTTTAAAAGCGTACTTGTCCCGCTGTTTTGCAAACTAATTTCATCACCTAAAGACAGCAACGGAGAACGCCCTAAAATTGTGTCATGGCTAAAGAATTTCCAATGGATGACGTCATCAGCTCCACAAGTGACCTCTTTGCCTGTCAAGCTATCGATGAAAGTATAGATAAGTTCATGACTATCTAATTCTTCCACACGAGTTTCAGATGGTTTATAAAACTGAAATTGCAACGCTTTGCCAGTTCGTGGATCTCTCAAAATACGACTATAGGAGTTACCTGTCAAAATCGTATTGACTGCCATTGCAAATTTCCACGTTCGAGCCGAAGCATTGCCAGTCGATTTTACATTCAACAGATAATTGATGTCCTCGTCTTGAATGATGTCGCCATTGATGTTTTTCTTGATTAACGGAAATCTGGCAATATCACCAGCTATGATTGATGTTGCTGTCAGTACGTCGCTATTTTTTAATGCAGAAACTCCGACATACTGCGCGCTATCATTACCAGACAATACCGAGGAAACGTAATCGTCATAGGAAAGCTTTGAATCTCCTAACGACTGAAAAAAGCTCATTTTCTCACCTCCTTTCTAGCGCATGGTTTTATCAATGTATAAACCTAAAAATGCACACATCAAACCTAAACACATAAAGCCAGCTGTAAAATTCAATCTAAAAAATGAATAATCAATCAAGCCAAAGCCTATTAGTAGTAACAATGTATGAATGTTATTTTTAAGAAATTTCAAAACAGACCTCCACTTTCAAAGATTTTTTCGTCAGTCCAATAACCTGCGCCGTCAAATGCTTCGAGATAACAAGCCGCATAAGCGTCTAGTAAAGCATCGAGCGGGTCAATTTTATTGCTGTTTTTATTCTTATCAATACGCATACCGTTGTTGTCAACTCGTGTATAAGCATTATTAACAGCCATTGTAAGTAACTTATTGCCCGAATGTTTTATTTTTCCAGTTTTGACGTCATCTCTAAACTGCTTCGTCGGCATATTCAGAACCATTGTTGTTTGTGGGATTTGGACTTGTGTCCATTCTGGGTGTCGTTTCTCAATCATCGTTAGCAAAGCGCCGTATTGATAAGGGTCGAAATAAATCCCCTGAACTTCCCAATCGTTTTCAATAACCATTTCTTCGAGTTTTTCCATAACTCGTTCATTATCAATAACACCAGACTCGAGCGCGGTAATTTCGCATTCGCCCATGCGTTCAAGGTTCGTATAAGATACACCATCCCGCTTTTCTTTAGCTATCAAACCATACTTTGTAGCGATAAAAGAAAAGCTGTCAGCGTACCAATAATCGTCCATCATCGTCATTGTGCTGATTGAAAACAAGTCGCTTGAATGTCCAACGTCTACGCCTATCCAGACGCGTCTGCCAGTCGTATCTGGCTTATCAATAAGTGCATCTTCCCACGTTTGTTTATCCATGTAAGAGGCTTCGCTAGATTGACGCCACATGTTGAAATTTTTAACCAAAACTTTGTTAATTTCACCCGTTTCAAGCGAAGTTTTACGCCTTTTTCGCAAATAATCCATGATTTTTTCATACAACGCTGGCACTTCCAAAATAGGATTTGACTTAATCCAATTGCTTTCGTCAGCAATCTCTTTCTCGTCATCTTGTTCGGAAATGAACGCAAAATACGAATCATCAACTGTTTTCTTATCTAAAATCTTAGTAGCATACTTATATTCAATGGTGTACATTGGTACATTCAAATCTAGACCAGCTGTCGAAATAATTAAAATCAATGGATTATCAAGCTGACCTTGACCAGATTCCAAAAGTTCAATCATTTCATTGGTTTTACTAGCTGCGTATTCATCTAGCACGCCGACATATGGTTCAAAACCATCAACTGCCCCAGTATCACGACTTAATGCCCTGATATACGATTCATCTCGCTTATTTGTCAACTCGTCTCGAACAATCTTAGTCGCTTTGAAGATGTCCTTATCCTTAGCTCTAAGCGCTTCTAACTGCTTCTTAGCCATGGTCCAAGCAATTCTAGCCTGCGTACGGTCATTAGCCGTACAGAACAACTGACGACTTAATGCAGGGTTCTTGCCAAATAAAAACTCATATAACAAAATACCAGCGATTAAAATGGTTTTCCCATTCTTACGAGCAACCGAAACCATAGCTTTGCGAAAGCGTCTGACAGAATGGTCTTTCTTCTTCCGCCAGCCATATAAGCTGGAGATGATGAATTTTTGAAATCTAGCCAACGGATAAGTTTTCCCTGTTTTAACATCTGGCAAGATTTCTAGAAAGTCGATAGTGTTTTGGGCTTTCTCTGGGAAATAATCAAATTCAAAATTAGAATTGCTGATGTTTTTTAAATCATCCAAATGCCTTTGACAAGATTTGATTACTTTCTGACAAGCTTTAACATTGCCTTCGACCACATCGAGAGCATAATAAAAAGCAGTATCTCTATACTGCTCAGGAATTTCTGCATAATCGTAAGCTATTTTGATTACCTCCCCTCTTTTTTAAATACGGAACGACTGTCCAAGAGTTCTTTTGAATCCTCTACCATCATTAATGTCAAAAAATTCAATAAAGAATCCATTTTCCCACGGTGCATCGATTGCGTTTTCGGATTCGAAGCAAAATTTTACTTTAGCAATGTGGGGCACTTCTTCTCCGTCTATTTTTACAATTGGACAGCTATCGCCTTCTGTTATTTTAATAGAGAATTCTTTCACTCGCTTCATTTTTTATTTCCTTTCACTAATTCCCAAACTTATCAAACATTGTGTCTTTCTTTTCTTCTGTTTTAGGTACATACATCTTCATGCGACTGTCGACAGTCAAACCTAACTGCGCTGCGCACGATTTAATATTATTTGTCGATTTCTCAAGCGTGACAACTAATGGATTCTGAATCCACATACCTTTATCTTCGCTGAAAACAGAAATACCTATTTCATTTACTTTTTGACTTGCTTCGACATATATACCGTACCATGTGCAATAATTTTCTAAAATCGCTCTATCCAAATCACGAACTGGCAAACTTTTTAAATCTTCAACAATACGAGCATATTCAACTTTCGCTGTTTCTCCTAAATGTTCAGGAGGTGTTAATTGTAGCTCAATTAAACCGTCGCCAGCCGATTTTTGGATTTCAACACGTACAGCTTTTTCAGCTTTAGTCAAATGTTTTTTGTTATTCTCAACTACTTTTAACTTTCGTCCCAAGCTTTACACCTCCTTTACATTAAAATTTTCAGACTGCAAAAATTTTAAAAAGGGAAAATTGTGCACGGAAGAGGGCAGCGTTGTTATATCCGAACAATACATAACCCCGATAAAAAAACATGGGGTATTACCGAACATTTATAC
>ERZ1034876.541-NODE-541-length-21072-cov-10.055146_pt1 | contig 21072 bp, 13 predicted proteins | sample MGYA00520698_ERZ1034876 | MGnify/ENA primary metagenome ERZ1034876 (study PRJEB33766, sample SAMN09781723) | gut metagenome | biome: gut microbiome | host: Homo sapiens | place: Madagascar | study: EMG produced TPA metagenomics assembly of the PRJNA485056 data...
GTCCCATCCCCGGAGCGGTCATAGCGGTGGTCACGCTGAAAAGACGGTCTGTCGTTATGGGAGAAACGGCGCTCGCCGCGTCCGGAGAAGTCCTCCCTGTCTTCGCGGGAGTAGGGTCTGCCGGGACGGCGGTCACGGCTGAAGGACGGTCTCTCATCACGGGAAAAGCCGCGATCGGTCCCATCCCCGGAGCGGTCATAGCGGTGGTCACGCTGAAAAGACGGTCTGTCGTCATGGGAGAAACGGTGTTCGCCGCGTCCGGAAAAATCCTTTCTGTCTTCGCGCGTGTAGGGCCTGCCGGGGCGGCGGTCACGGCTGAAGGACGGTTTTTCATCGCGGGAAAAACCGCGATCTGACCCGTTCTCAGAGCTGTCATAGCTGCGGTCACGATGGAAAGACGGTCTGTCGTCATGGGAGAAACGGCGCTCGCCGCGTCCGGAGAAATCCTTTCTGTCTTCGCGCGTGTAGGATCTGCCTCCGCGGGAAGAGCCGTGCCCGGACTGCCCTTCCTCACGGGAAAACGGTTTGCCGGTCCTGCGGGGCCTTGTTCCGGCGTCCTCTCGCCGGGGCTGGCCTTCGCTGCTGTCCGGAGCATGCCTTCCGGCAGAAGGGAAGCGCGGCGCGCCGGATAATTCCGTTCCGTTTGACTTGTTTTTTGTTGAAGGGGTATGCATTTCAGACTGATTACCTTCTGTCTGCTCTTTACGCGGAGTCTCTTCCATGCCTCTTGTATCCTCTCTCTATGTGCCGCCTTTTCCTTTCCAAAATGGCCGGCTGAATACTGTTTTTCCCACGCTTTTCAGGCGCGTGGATTACCCTGACAGGCAGGAGGGAGGGGATTCCCTTCTGCGCCGTGAACGCATCAGCACGCCGGACGGCGATTTCCTTGATATCGATATTTACCCGTCTCCCGCAAGCCCCCGTTTTCTGGCCGTGCTGACCCACGGACTCGGCGGAAATTCCCGGCGCAAGTATGTGCGCGGCATGGCCAGGGCCTTCAGAAGAGCAGGGGGGCTGTGCGCTGCCTGGAACCACCGGGGCGCCTCCGGTGAAATCAACAGGGCAAGACGCTTCAGCCACATGGGCGAGACAGGGGATCTTACCGCCGTCGCCGCCTGGGCTGAGCGCTTTGACCTGCCCATCGTTCTGGCAGGCTTCAGCATGGGAGCCCATCAGACCCTAAGCTATCTCGGGGGAGATAACGTGTCTCCGGCCGTCGTCTGCGGCATCGCCATATCTGATCCCTGCGATACTGTCACGGCGGGAAATCTCATCGATACCCCGCGGAACACGGTGTTCCGCCGTTATCTTCTGAAACAGCTGCTGCCCCTGGTACGGGAAAAGCTTTCGCGCTATCCCGATATCGCCGGGGGAGCTGACGTCGGGGGCATAACGGATTTTCATACCTTCGACAACCTCGTGACTGCCCCGGCCTTCGGCTTCCGCAGCGCTGAGGACTATTACAGCCGCGTTTCCGTCCTGCCGCGCATTCCCTTTATCAGAAAGCCTGTTTTTCTCCTGAACGCGCTCGACGATCCTTTCTGCACGCCGGCGTGTCACCCGTTTTCCGAAGCGGAAAAAAATCCGGTCTTCTGGTTCGAGGCCTCCCGCTGGGGCGGCCACATGGGCTTCGTCACGAAGGGGGATACCTGCTATCATGAGGAGCGCGCCGTGCGTTTCCTTAATGAAAGGATCGGATTCTGAGCGGGGCAGGGCGTCAGACGGGAAAAACGGGACTGCATTATTGAAGCAGAAGTTGAAATTTCCCGGCCCGCCGGAGCATCCCGCCCGCTGCCCGGGATGGATTCCGCCCCGGGCAGCTCTCATTATTATCTGACCAGGTGCTTGAGATCGCCATAGCCCTCTCTGTCCATTTCCTCATAAGGAATGAAGCGGAGAGCTGCGCTGTTGATGCAGTAACGGAGCCCGCCCCTGTCCTTTGGACCGTCAGTGAAGACATGGCCGAGATGGGATCTGCCGCTGCGGCTCCGTATCTCAATCCGCTCCATACCGTGGCTTCTGTCCTCATGCTCCGTGACCACGGACGGATCGATGGGCTTCGCGAAGCCCGGCCAGCCGCAGCCGGTTTCAAATTTATCGGAGGAAGAGAAGAGGGGTTCCCCCGTCGCGACATCAACATAAATACCGCGGCGCGTATTCTTCCAGTACTTCCCGGTAAAGGGTCTCTCCGTTCCGGCGTTCTGCGTGACGTCATATTCCTCAGGCGTAAGGTGCTTTTTCAGCTCCCCGTCGGAAGGCCTGGCATATCTGGCGGGATCCAGGGAGCCTGCTTTTTTCCCCTCAAGATCCCTGAGGCTGTCAAAGCTGATGTGACAGTAGCCGCCAAGGTGCTTTTTCAGGTAATCCTGATGGTATTCTTCGGCCGGATAGTAGTTTTTCAGGGGCATGAGTTCGACCGCGAGCGGCCTGTCGTACTCCTTCTGAACGGCGGCCATGACTGAGGCGAGGACCTTTTCGTCCTCCCTGTCCACGAAGTACATGCCCGTACGGTACTGGCTCCCCGTGTCATTGCCCTGCCGGTTTACGCTGACGGGATCGATGATTTTAAAAAAGTGCTCCGCGAGTGTCCGGAGACTGACGAGCGAGGGATCGTAGCGCACATGCACAGTCTCCGCGAAGCCCGTGTCCCCTGAACAGACTTCCTGGTATTTCGGGTTTTCCGTCCTGCCGTTGGCGTATCCTGCCGTAACGCCGCTCACCCCGGGAATCCGTGAAAAGTACTCTTCCACTCCCCAGAAACACCCTCCGGCGAAGTACACGTCCCTGAGCCCGGACGCGGCGGCTGTCTTCTTTTCCATATCTGCCTCACTGCTGCTTCCCCTTCCCGGGGAAGACGTATCTTCCGCCGCCATGGCCAGCGCTGACGCCAGCAGAAAGACGACGGACAGGAGAAATAACACCGTTTTCTTCATGGCTTCCTCCTTTGCGGGGGATCCGGAGCATCCGGTTCCTGTCTGGTGCTTTACATTCCGGGAAGGGATCCCGGCCGTTCATGGACGCGCGCCGGAAAAGATCCGTGTCCTGAGTTTCCGGCCGCGCGGCATCCTGACAGCATGCCGCGCGCTGAACGGCGGAAGAGCCTTTGTACAGGAATGGTATTCTCACACAGGCGGCCGGAGATGAAAAGCCTGACGGGAAACCGGGGAGAGCTGTTCCCCCCGGCCGGAGACGGGACTGAATGGAAAGCCCCTGTCTGACCCGGACCGGGATGTCCCTGAGCCCGTGATCCTTTAGAGATGGGGAAGGGCGGGGTTCGGAGGAAGAGGAAAAGGCGGGACAACAAAAAACCCCGGGAGCTCTGTGAGCTTCCGGGGTCCTGCTTTCTGGTAGCAAGGGGGAGATTTGAACTCTCGACACTGCGGGTATGAACCGCATGCTCTGACCAACTGAGCTACCTTGCCGTGACACTCTCATTCGGTGCGAGGTCATGTATACGCACATCAGAAGGGCTTTGCAAGCTTTTTTTTGAAAATTTCCGAAAAAAAGATTCCGGAGGCTCCGCCTTTCTGTCCGCCGTACAGAAATTGGACGGGCAGGCCGATTTCTGGACAGCCTGAGAACAGAAGCTGGACAGGGCGGGAGGCGCCCGGAAAAATTTGCGCAAAGAGTCCCCGAAACCGCTGTGCCAGCCCTTGATTTTTCAAAGAATATACATTACCTAGAACTGCTCAAACAGACAAAATACTCTTTTTAAGGAGACATCTTATATGGCTGATGAGAAAGTAACCGCGACTGAGGATTCTGGCGAGAATTTTGCCGAAATGTTTAAGGCGAGCCAGGAAAACGCTCAGGGACGGGTAAAACAGGGGGACAAGGTTACCGGAACCGTTATCGATGTGACCGACGACAGCGTCTTCGTGAACGTGGGTGTGAAGATTGACGGCATTATGGATCGCAAGGACTTCATCGACAATGAGGGCAACCTCACGGTGAAGGTCGGCGACGAAGTCGAAGCCTACGTTACCAAAGCCACTTCCCAGGAAATCGTCCTTTCCCGCTCCATGAACGGCGCCGGCATGGCTGCCATCGAGAACGCCAAGGACGCCGGCATTCCGGTTGAGGGCAGGGTCATCGACGCCTGCAAGGGCGGCTACCATGTCGAGATTCTCGGCAAGACCGCTTTCTGCCCCGGAAGCCAGATGGCTGCCGGCGAGCCTGAGAGCCTGCCCGGCCAGACCTTCCAGTTCCTCATCACCCGCGTTGAGAGCCGCGGCCGCAACATCGTTGTGAGCCACCGCGCCCTCGTTGACCGCGAGCGCGAAGCCAGCCTCGAGAAGTTCCTCTCCGAAGTGAAGGAAGGGGATATCATCGAAGGCAAGGTCACCCGCCTCGCTCCCTTCGGCGCTTTCGTCGAAGTCGCTCCCGCCGTTGAAGGCATGATCCATCTTTCCGAGCTGTCCTGGTCCCGTGTGGTCAAGGCCGACGAGGCCGTGAGCGTGGGTCAGGAAGTGAAGGTCAAGCTCCTCAAGGTTTCCAAGGAGAAGGGCCGCGACGGCCGCGAGCATACCCGCATTTCCCTCTCCCTCAAGCAGGCTCAGGGCAACCCCTGGGATGATGCCGCCTCCAAGCTGGTGATCGGCGATATCGTTGAGGGCCGCGTTGTGCGCCTCGCTCCCTTCGGCGCCTTTGTCGAAGTGCTGCCCGGCATCGAAGGCCTCGTGCACATCTCCGAGATGTCCTGGGGCCGCCGCGTGAACAAGCCTGAAGAGGTTGTGAAGCCCGGCGACACCGTCAAGGTCAAGATCAAGGACGTGGACCTCGAGAATCACCGCGTTTCCCTCAGCATGCGCGACGCCGAAGGCGATCCGTGGGCTGACGTCGAAACCCGCTTCCCCGTGGGCGCCAGCGTGACCGGCAAGGTCGAGAACCACTCCAAGTTCGGCCTCTTCGTGACCCTCGCCCCCGGCATCACCGGTCTGCTCCCCGAAGGCGTTATGCGCGCCACCAAGACCGCTGCCCAGTTCCAGAACCTTGAGAAGGACGCCGAGGTTGAGCTCGAAATCCAGCGTGTCGACCCCGCCGCCCGCCGCATCACCCTCGCCCCCAAGGGCGTCGAGATGCCCGCTCCCAAGGAAAAGGAAGCTTCTTCCGGCAAGCCCGAACGCAAGGGCGGCAGGCCCGGCCGTGAGCCCGAGGATAACTCCTGGCGCCAGCACCAGAAGTCCGGCTCCAGCAACAACAGCGTGATGTTCCAGGCTCTTCAGGAAGCCCTCAAGGCCAAGAAGAACTAACGACACTCTCTGACTGAGAAAGAATGTACGCAGGGGGAGGCGAGGCCGGACGGCTTTTCCTCCCCCTGCTATGTTTTTGGCACACTAATTGCATAACTCTCAGTACACCTTTGAAGGAGATTGAGACTGTATGTATCTGAAAAAAGCTTTTACCGCTGTCATTGTTCTGACGGCTTTCGTTCTGGCCCAGACAGCCAGGGCTGAGAATCTTCCCGATTTCTCCGAGCTCGCCGCCGCGAGCGGTCCGGCCGTCGTCAACATCAATACCGAGCGCACCGCCAACGTGAGCGGCCCTGAAGACATGTTCGGCGATATGTTCCGCAACATGCCCCCCGGATTCGACCGCTTCTTCGGCGGTCCCTTCAACAACAGGGGACAGAAGGCTCCCAAGCGCAAGCAGAAGTCCCTGGGCTCCGGTTTCCTGATTTCCGCTGACGGCTACATCGTCACCAACAACCACGTGGTTGCCGACGCCGACTCCATCCGTGTCACCCTCGACGAGAGCGTGTACAAGGGTGAGCCCGTCAAGGCGAAGCTCATCGGCTCCGATGAGGAAACCGACCTCGCTCTCCTGAAGATTGACGTGGACAAGCAGCTGCCCTTCCTGAAGTTCGGCAGCTCCGCAAACCTGAAGATCGGCGAATGGCTCCTCGCCATCGGCAACCCCTTCGGTCTTGACCATTCCGTCACCGCCGGCATTCTTTCCGCCAAGGGCCGCCGCATCAACGCCGGCGCCTTTGACAACTTCCTGCAGACCGACTGCGCCATTAACCCCGGCAACTCCGGCGGCCCCCTTCTGAATATGAAGGGTGAGGTCATCGGCATCAATACCGCCATCATCGCTTCCGGCCAGGGCATCGGCTTCGCCGTGCCCAGCGACCTCGCCAACGACATCATCTCCAAGCTCAAGGGCGGCAAGAAGATCAGCCGCGGCTGGCTCGGTGTCGTGATCCAGGATGTCGATGAGAACACCGCCAAGGCCCTGGATATGAAGGATGCGCATGGCGCCCTCGTGGCCAGTGTCCAGGAAGGCCAGCCCGCCGACAAGGCCGGCATTAAGGAAGGCGACGTGATCGTCTCCGTTGACGGCCAGAACATCAAGGATACCGCTGAACTGCTCGCCGCCATCGCCAAGAAGGCTCCCGGCTCCGACGCAAAGGTGACCGTGTGGCGTGAAGGCGCCGCGAAGGAATTCACCGTCAAGCTCGGCGACCGCAGCGAGAACCTCTCCGCTGAAAACGGCATCCAGACCAGGGATGGCAGCGAAGCGAAGAAGTCCGAAGGCACGCTCGGCCTCTCCGTGCGTCCCCTCACCAGGGATGAAGCCAAGGCCTTCAAGATCAAGGACGGCGGCCTCGCCATCCTCAGCGTTGACGAAGACAAGCCCGCCGCTGCCGCTGACCTGCGCGAAGGCGACATCATCGTCAAGGCGAACATGAAGCCTGTCTCCACCGTGGCTGACCTTACGAAGCAGGTGAGCGAGTGCACCAAGCGCGGCGCCATCCTCCTTCAGATTAACCGCCGCGGAGACCTCATCTTCCGCACCGTGAAGCTCGGCAAGTAGCTTCCTCTTACAGAAGACTCCGTCAGGGGCCGTGTCCGTCATCCGGGCGCGGCCCCTTTTTTTGTGTCCTGAGCCGGGCTGCGGGAGGGGAGAATGCCCGCTATGGTATTGCGGACGGAAGTGGGGTATAGTCTTTTGAGGTGTATACCGTTTTTTATACAAAACCCGGATCCTTGCAGAGGAGGCGCCATGTCCATTCATCCTGAGGCGGGCAAACTCGCCGATCCCAGAACGCTTGAAAATATCCCGGCCCTCATGGCCGCCTATTACACGGAAAAGCCGGATCCGTCCGTACCTGGCCAGCGTGTCTCATTTGGCACGTCCGGGCACCGCGGCTCATCTCTCAAACGCACCTTCAACGAGGCGCATATCGAGGCCATCACCCAGGCCGTGTGCGACTACCGCTCCGCCGAAGGCATTGACGGGCCGCTCTACATCGGCTTTGACACGCATGCCCTGTCAGCGGCAGCCTACCGTACGGCCCTGTGCGTGCTTGCCGCCAATCATGTCAAAACCCGCGTTTCCAAAGATGGCAGATATACGGCCACGCCCTGCGTGTCCCATGCCATCCTTCTCTGGAACAGAACCCATGAGGGCATTGACCGCGCCGACGGCATCATCATCACTCCGTCCCACAACCCGCCCTCGGACGGCGGATTCAAGTACAATCCCCCCCACGGCGGCCCGGCTGACACGGCTGTGACCTCGCGCATCGAGCAGGCCGCCAATGAAATTCTCGCGGGCGGCAACAGGGAAGTGCACAGGATTGACTACGAGGCAGCCCTCTCTTCCCCCGAGACCGAGGAATTTGACTTTGTCAGCGCCTACGTCGACGGCCTTGCCGACATCATCGACATGAAGGCTATCGCCAAATCCGGTCTGAAACTGGGCGTCGATCCCCTCGGCGGCGCCAGCCTCGAACTCTGGCAGCCCATCGCCGACAAATACGGCCTTAACCTGACCATCGTGAACAAATGCGTTGATCCCACCTTCCGCTTTGTCCCCCGTGACAAGGACGGAAAAATCCGCATGGACTGCTCTTCCCCCTGGGCCATGAGCGTGCTTCTCGGGATGCGCGATAAATTCGACCTGAGCTTCGCCTGCGATCCCGACTCTGACCGCCATGGCATCGTAACCAGCGAAGAACTCATGAATCCCAACCACTATCTGTCCGTGTGTGCCTGGTATCTCATGAAAACGAGGAAGCACTGGCCAAAGAAATGCGGCATCGGCAAGACCGTAGTGACAAGCAACATGCTGAACCGTATCGCCGATCACATCGGCTGCGGCATCGTGGAGACGCCGGCCGGCTTTAAATGGTTCGTCCCCTTCCTCACGAGCGGGAAATGCGGGTTCTGCTGCGAGGAAAGCGCTGGCGGCTCCTTCCTGTGCTTCGACGGCAGTACCTGGTCTACGGACAAAGACGGCCCGCTGCTCTGCCTGCTCGCCGCGGAAATGGCCGCGAAGGAAGGCATGAACCCCAGCAAACTCTATAAGAAAATCACGAAAAAGCTGGGCGACCCCGTTTACCAGCGCATCGATTCTCCTGTGGATGACGTGACGCGCGCCACGCTGAAGAGCCTCACCCCCAAGAAAGTGGATCTGAAGAAGCTCGGCGGCGAGCCTGTGACGGAGATCCTCACCGAGGCGCCCGGCAACAACGCGCCCATCGGCGGCTGCAAGGTCGTCACAAAGGACGGCTGGTTCGCCGTACGTCCCTCCGGAACGGAAGCTATCTACAAGCTCTATGCTGAAAGCTTCCGCGGGGCCGATCATCTGAAGTCCATTCAGAAGGACGCCGGCTCCTTTGTTGAACGGCTTCTCGGAAAGTAAAACCAGGGGGCGCGGGTATATCCCGCTGCCCCCTTTGTGTTTCAGACCACATGCGCCGGGAATAAGATCCGCAGAGGAATCCCGGCGCTCTCTCCGGATCCGTATCCTGCCAGCTGTAAAAGGTCCTGAAACGCCGGCTTCCGGATTTTCCGGCGCCGTCCTCTGCGCCGGATGACAGCGTTCTGAAGAGAATGCTATTTCTGATCCTGAAAGGCTGAGCGGGCGCTTCCGGCCGCCTCAGAGTTTTTTGGAGAGTTCACCCTTTGCGAAGGAGTCATCCACATGACGAGCAGAATCATGCCCCATGCCGGCCCCCGTTGTCTGATCTTTCTCCTTTTCACAGCTCTTCTCTTTCTTTCCGCCGGCCCGGCCTATGCTGAGGATGACTGGCAGATGGTCACGCCCGGGTCCGGAGAACTGAAGAAACTGAGCACGTTCCTGAGCAACTTCACGGAACTCAGCCTCTACAACGCGGACACAGCGGAAAGCGGCGATCCCGGCGTCCTGCATCTTAAAAGCGCCAGGGGACAGAAGAATCTCATCGCGTTCGGCATCCGGCATAACTTCATCAATAACTTCAAGTCCCGTATCAGAGAGTGCACCACTCCCGGATGCCCGTACGGCGACAGCACCATCGACGCGAAGTACGTCAGGGCCTCCGTAAAAAAATATTTCGGGCTGACGGTTCAGGACAGCTCCATCGACGACGATTTCATCCGGGAAGATATGAAGGCCGGCGATCATAACGGCATCCTGATGGCCGCCCATTTTGACGGTGCGCGTTACCATTTTCCCGCAGCTGACGGGGAAGCCACGTACTACGCCCGGGTTGAAAAAGTGTTCAGGAATTCCGGCGGGCAGCTCCTTCTGACCGGGTATATCTACAATTCCGAAGATGAAAAGGACCGGACGGGCACGTTTACGGCAGTTGTCCGCCCTGCCGGGACTGATGGAAAGGGCGGATGGCATCTGGTCTCGCTGGAGAGCAGGTTCCGGGAATAAGCTCAGCCTTCTCCCATCAGAGGGAGACCTCCTTCACAACTGTCACAAAATGAGGAAGAACATGAATCGTTATTGCAGTATCGCCGGTCTCTTCATGCTTGCCTCCGTCTTCGCCTTCTCCCGTCCCGTCCCGGCTGAAAGCGGACATAATGTTTTCAGGGAATACAGCAGTTTTGAGGCCTGCTACGAGTCCGCAAAGCAGGGTGACGCGAAAGCCTATGAGGGCATGGGCGACTTCATGCTTCATCAGGGTATTTTCAATCCTGACAAAAAAGCCGCTGCCGCCTGGTACACAAAAGCTGCCAGATACGGCCGCGGGAGCGCTGCAGAAAAACTGCGTGCCCTCGGTGTCTCCGCTCCCGCCGTGGGCGGGGACAGGGCTCCGGTCTGTCCGGATCGCGAAGCCGGGGACGCCAGCGTCAGCGGTGTCGTTGTCGACCCGCAGACCGATCATACCGACGCCCATGGCATTCTGCTCCGGGACGATTCCGGAAGAACCATCGACATCCTCACCGGAAACGGTGATGTCCCGGAATTCGAAGGGCTGCGCAGGGGGGATCGCGTTTCGCTCAGGTACAGTACCTTCACCAGTCTCGATACCTTCACGGGCGAGTGCGGTCCGACGTATTTCTATACGGAGAACTCGGGCCGTATCAGACGCTGAGAAAACCTATCGGCCGCTTCGGATCCCAGCGCATGGTTCCATACTGATTTCTGACGTCCATCCGGCCTTCGCCGGCGGCCCTGATGACCGGAAAGAATATCCTCAGGGGTGAATCCATGAAAAAAATCATGTGTTTTCTGGCGCTCTGCGCTTCGGTTGCTTTCTCCGCACCCGGCGCCTATGCCGGCGGAGTCTCTGACTGTATGTGCAAAGGGCAGAAACTTTATGGAAAAGTAAAGGTGGTCAGAAACTTCGCTGACTTTAAGGTCAAGCGCGTGAGTAATTTTCCTGATCTCAAAGTGAAGAGGGTAAAAAATTTTCCCGACAGGTGTGGTGAATGGCAGTTCGTGGATAACTTCCCGGATTTCACAGTACAGTTCGTGGATAACTTTCCTGACTTTACCATTCAGTACGTGAACAGTTTCCCCGGCGAACGCTAGCCCGCCTGCTGGAAAAGCAGGGGAAAAGCCTCCGCCTGCGTTCCACTCTATATGAAAAGAAGCCTGTCCGTTCCGGAATAACCGGCTCGGACAGGCTTCTTTTATTTTAATGGAAGGTCAGACTAGAACTCGTACCTGACCTGGAGATGGCCCGTCACGCCTTCGCGCTTCTCGCCAAAGTAGCCAGTGGTGCCGAGCATGAAGGAGAAGTCGGAATCGGCAGCGGGCTTGAAGAACACGCCGGCCTCGGCGATGGCCGTGTTACCCTTCAAATCGGTCGAAGGCACATCATAGCCGTAGATGGTGCCGCGGCTTTTGCTGTCGAACTGGTGTTCCCAGGCACCGCCCAGGTACCAGCTGAAGGTCTCATCCTTCTTAAAGTTGAGACGGGCGCCCGTGCGCACGCGGCTTGAGTAGATGTCATCGAACTCAAACTTCTGCCCGCAGATCGTGCCGTCGTCTCCCCACAGGTGGCCCCAGAAGTATTTAGCGTACACGTCAGCCGTCACATTGTCCGTCACATCCCACATATAGCCGAGGCCGCCGTGGGCGGTGAGGTAGGGGGCGCGGCCATCCCAGTCTGCCGTCTGTCCGTCAGACTGAATATCATGGCTCTGCCAGTCGCCCATCATGAGGCCGTAGCGGATGGAGCCCTCGGCGTACAGGCCCTTCAGAAGATCCCTGTTCAGGAAGACCTTCGCCAGGGCGCCGACGCCGTAATAGTAGTCGTGTCCCTCGCTGTCTATGGACCTGCTGTCGTCCGGCTCGTACTCTGAGTGGAAACGGCTGAGGCCGGTCTCAAAGAAGACGCCGGCGAGGTAGCCCACGGGACCGATTTTGCACTGGCGGGCTATGCCGGCCAGCATGTTGCCGTAGCTCATGTCAAAGGTCGTGCCGGCCTTGTAGGTTGAGTAGCCGCCGTTCACGGCCACGAAGGCTTTGGCGCCGCAGGGCTCGCCCGGCAGGCACTGGCTTGCCTGGAGCGCGCGGTCTATGCCTTCGCCGGCTACAAAGTCAGCTCCTTCGTCCATGAGGGCCGCGCTGGCCTGGCGGGAAGCCGTGAACTCTTCAGTTTCAGGGTTAACGGCAACGGGAGCGTCCTTCTTCCAGCGGGCGATGAGATCCTGTCCGTTCTTGATGAAGTAATCCACCTCAAACGTCAGGAAGCCCTTCGTGAGCGTCTGGGATTTCGTCATGCCCGTCGAGCCGGTGGCGTTGTCCATGGTTCCGTCGTTGGCCACGGTCCCGGAGTAGGGGACGTAAGAGCCGTCGGGACCGATGGTCACGACAGTATTGCCGTTCACATAGAGGTTCGTGCCGGTGTAGCTCGACGAAGCCGTCGGCGTGTGGATCAGGACATATTCCTCAGGTATATTGCCTTCCTGATTCCTGAGGTTCCCGATGAATACATTGGTCATGGAACCCTTGCCGTCACCGATGACGGCGGAACGGGAGAGAGCCACGCTGGCCTTGTCTTCGACCACATCGTAGAAGTTCAGGTTCTGGAAGTTCTGCAGGCTGGCGGCGTCGATCTGGCCGTACACGTTGAAGGTGTTGCCTGTGAACACGTCGGAGGACGAACCGCCGCTTTTGCCGCCATAGATGTCGGATCCGGTGAAGCGGGCGCTGTCGTACAGGGTCACCGTGTTGTTTGTGGCCGTGCCGTCATCGTAGCCGCCGACCATTTCGGCGTTCACCGTGCCGCCCTTAACCGTGATCACGTTGCCTGTGGCGCTGCCAAGTGCCGTGTAGCCGCCGTACAGGTGATCGAGAACAGTACCGCCCTCAACGAGAACCTCGTTGCCGGCGGCGTCGCCTGAAAGCGTATAACCGGCTGTCACGCCGCCGCTGACTGTGCCGTCGACGTAAATGAAGTTGCCGCTGGTTTCGCCATTGCTGTTCCAGCCGCCGTAGACGCTGCCTCCGACCGTGCTGCCGCTTTCTATCCGTACGCTGTTCTGGGAGGCGCTGCCCGGATTGCTGTCGTCATTGCCTTTGACCATACCGCCGTAGACGTCGCCACCGACACTGCTGCTGCCGGAAACAGTGACGCTGTTCCCTGTCACATTGCCGATGCCAGAATCATAACCGCCAAATACTGAGCCGCTGACGACCGTGCCTTCAGAAAGGCTGACGGTATTATTCAGGCTGTCACTGATTCCGGAATCGGTGCCGGAACTGTAATCAAAAGCGCCTCCGTACACATTGCCGTTCACTGTGCCTGCGGAGATGTCCACGAGGTTATTTTCAACATTGCCCGTTTGCGCGTCCAGGAGCCCACCGTAGGCATCGCCCTCAACACGGCTGTTCCCGGAAATAAAGACTTTATTCCCTGTCACATCGCCGATACCTAAATTATAACTATAACTATAACCGCCATATACCGAACCTGGACGATCAGGGGAGAATTCTGATTTTGTGACGACCGTGCCTTCAGAAAGGATGACGGTATTATTCCTAATGTCGCTGTTTCCTGTGCCGTAGCGGTATGCAAAGGCGCCTCCGTACACATTGCCTTCAACTGTGCCCGCGGAGATATTCACGTGGTTCTCTTCAACAATGCCTGTTGGCGCGTCCAGGAGTACACCACCGCCAACCACTTCGTAACCGGCGTAGCGTTGTTGAGATTCACGGTATTATGCTGGACTGTCCCTGTCCCCCGACCTTCCGTGATCACGCCGCCATAGAGCCCGTTTTCCACACGGCTGCCGGATGATACGGTTACTTCGTTGTAAAGCACATTCTGATTTGTCGAAGAGTTCCTCCGTGCGGAATGGCCGCCAACGACATCATAACCGACATGGGCTCCTTCAGACAGCTCTACGATATTGTGGGAGGAATCGAGCGTGCCATAGCCGCCATAGACCCTGCCCTGAATGAAGGCATTGGAACCGGACACCGTCACCTGGTTGTAACTGGATTCGCCGTCATCTGTGCGTCCTGCGTACACGCTGCTGTTGATCGAACTGTTAAAGATGGTTACGCTGCTGTAATTGGTTGCACCTGACATGGTGCGACCGCCGTAAACATCGCCCTGGATGGAGGTGGTAGCTCCGGACACCGTCACCTGATTGTGGCTGGATTCGCCGCTTACCGTGTACCCCGCGTACACGCTGCTGGCGGCAGCGCCTTTATCGGTGTTTTCGAGCGTGCTGTCGATGATGGTCACGCTGCTGTAATTGGCCGCACCCGACTTGGTGTAACCGCCGTAAACACTGCCAGTCACAGAACTCTTCGTGATGGTCACCTTGCTGCGCGTCTCATCATCGATTCCGCCGGCCTGGCCTTTTTCCTTCGTAAAGCTCGCGTAAACATCCTTTGGAGCAGAAACATCAGAGAGGGAAACCTCATTGCCGGTGGCGTTGCCATTTTCGGTATAGCCAGCATACAGATTGCCGGCGAACGTCGTTTTGTTAGAAAGGAGCACCTTGTTGTCTGAAGCGTCTCCGGATGTCGTCTTACCGCCTCTGACTTCGCCTGAGACCTTAACATTGTCCAGATCCACCGTGTTGGAAGAAGCACCGGTGGTTCCCTGACCGCCGTAAACGTCCCTGCCAACAGTGCTGTCCGTTCCTGTCACGGAATTTGAGTTTGCTGTCCCATCCTGGGCAAAGCCACCATAAAGAGAAGCAGTAGTGGTGCTGTCTGACAGAATAACCTCATTGGAAGAGGCGTCAGCGCTGGCATAACCGCCATAGAGAAGAGAAACGCTACTGCCTCCAGATACTGTGACAGAATTGGAGTTGGCAGTGCCAGCATTGACATACCCGCCTGCAACGGCCATAGAATTCTCTATCGTGCTGCCTCCAGATACTGTGACAGAATTGGAGTTGGCAGTGCCAGTATTGACATACCCGCCTGCAACGAGCATAGAATCCTTCACCGTGCTCCCTGAAAGCAACTCCGTGACGTTATGGGAAGCATCTCCGCTAGAGGCGTGACCACCGTAAACACCTACGTAGACATCAATAGTACTGTTTTTAAACGTCAAAGTATTCCATTGTACATTGCCAGAATGTGTAAAACCACCGGCGGCAATGTCTCCACGATTTACGCCGATGGAGCTGTTGCTCACGCTAACAATGTTATTCAATGCCGAATCATTTTCGATCAGCGTATTATTGCATCGTCCTCCATATAGATTACGGCTAACCTTCGTGTCATCCAGAGTCACGACATTTTTGTAAGAGCCACCTGTGCCATCGCCGCCAATTATGTCTCCATAAACAGTAGCGTTTATGGCAGTGACGGAGCTTTTCTGAGCTGTTCCAGTTGAAGCCAAACTACCGGATACGAACCATTGGTTACTGTTGGAGTTATTTCCAATAGTTACGCCGCTTTGTATTCTCGTATGCCCGTCAGTCGCATTCCCTGCCTGTGACCAATTAGATGTAAGGTACCATTTACTGCCACTTACTGCTTTATCTGCCACAGATTGATCAATAACGAGTCGGCCGCCTTTAACCGGTTCACCTTCATCTTTATCGCGAAGAACATTGTCAGTGCTAGGAGGGGGGGTAACGGCAAAAGCTATCTCGCAGGGGACCAGCGTAAGCCAGGCTGCGGAGGCACAAATCAGCCATGGCATGCTTTTCATTGCCCTGTTCATAAAACGCCCTTCATGTTTATCAGCGTTCAGGGATACCTTGTTCATACCGCTGAGTTTTCTAAAGCCTGCTTTCTTCTGATTTCGCATAGTGTTCCCCACTGATAAATTTGAAGAAGGTCGGGTACAAAGAGAATTGGTCTCTGGTAAAGTACGAGTTCCGAATTGTAGGAAAAAATAGTGTATTTTCTGAATATTTGGTGCTCTGAACTTTAAAAATATAGTCTAGGGGTTACCTATTAACCATCTTTAGGTTTTTTGTAAACAGGAATTACTATTAATTAGATAGCAACAGGAAATGAGATTTTGAAAAAGCAAATATGAATTTTTAAAAATTTCGTAAAAATAATTAGTCCGTTACTTATGAATTTTAGAAGACCAGTTTCGTTTATATTCAGACAAAATAAAAGAAATTTGTAAAAGCACTCAGTAATGCAAAAGAATGTTACGATACAACAAGGAAGTTTTTATAAGGGCATAAATTTTTTGTTTTGTTTTTTCAAGTCCCTATAATGTATTGGAGCTATTCCTTATGCTCGTTGTAGAATCAGCCATTGAAATTTTCTGAGGGAGCTGCACAGATTCTTTTTTCTGCCGAATAGAATAAAAATGTATTGAAAAAAACAGAACATGATCCAGCAGACATTCTTAGGGAGCAGACAAATTTTCCATTTCCAGGGTATCCCCAGCCCCTTATCTTTCAGAAGGTTCTCATGCCGGATCCAGAAAAAACGCATGCCCGCTCCGGATTCCGGAGCGGGCATGCGCTGAAAGGAGTTAAAGGGGACTCGGAAGGAAGGTTAGAAGTCGTACCTGACCTGGAGGTGCCCTGTCACACCCTCACGCTTCTCGCCAAAGTATCCCGTGGTGCCGAGAATGAAGGAGAAGTCGGAATCGGCAGCGGGTTTGAAGAACACGCCTGCTTCGGCAATGGCTGTATTACCCCTGAGATCAGTGGAAGGAACATCGTATCCGTAGATGCTGCCGGTGCTTTTGGCATCGAACTGGTGTTCCCATGCTGCGCCCAGGTACCAGCTGAAGGTTTCATCCTTCTTAAAGTTGAGACGGGCGCCGGTGCGCACGCGGCTCGAGTAGATGTCATCGAACTCAAACTGCTGGCCGCAGATCGTGCCGTCGTCTCCCCACAGGTGGCCCCAGAAGTATTTTGCGTACACGTCAGCCGTCACATTGTCCGTCACATCCCACATATAGCCGAGACCGCCGTGTGCGGTGAGGTAGGGGGCGCGGCCATCCCAGTCTGCCGTCTGTCCGTCAGCCTGAATATCATGGCTCTGCCAGTCGCCCATCATGAGACCGTAGCGGATGGAGCCCTCGGCGTACAGGCCCTTCAGAAGATCCCTGTTAAGGAAGACCTTCGCCAGGGCGCCGGCGCCGTAATAGTAGTCGTGCCCCTCGCTGTCTATGGACCTGCTGTCATCCGGCTCGTACTCGGAGTGGAAACGGCTGAGGCCGGTTTCAAAGAAGACGCCGGCGAGGTAGCCCACGGGACCTATTTTGCACTGGCGGGCGATGCCGGCCAGCATGTTGCCGTAGCTCATGTCAAAGGTCGTTCCGGCCTTGTAGGTTGAGTAGCCTCCGTTCACGGCTACGAAGGCCTTGGCGCCGCAGGGCTCACCCGGCAGGCACTGGCTTGCCTGGAGTGCGCGGTCAATGCCTTCGCCGGCTACAAAGTCAGCACCTTCGTCCATGAGAGCCGCGCTGGCCTGGCGGGAAGCCGTGAACTCTTCTGTTTCGCTGTTGACCTCAATGGGAGCATCCTTCTTCCAGCGGGCGATGAGATCCTGTCCGTTCTTGATGAAGTAGTCCACCTCAAACGTCAGGAAGCCCTTCGTGAGCGTTTGGGATTTCGTCATGCCCGTCGAGCCGGTGGCGTTGTCCATGGTTCCGTCGTTGGCTACGGTCCCGGAGTAGGGGACGTAAGAGCCGTCGGGACCGATGGTGACCACCGTGTCGCCGTTCACGTAGAGGTTCGTGCCGGTATAGCTCGACGAAGCCGTCGGAGTATGGATCAGGACATATTCCTCAGCGATATCGCCTTCCTGGTTCCTGAGGTTCCCGATGAATACGTTGGTCATGGAACCCTTTCCGTCACCGATGACGGCGGACCGGGAGAGGTCCACGCTGGCCTTGTCTTCGACCACATCGTAGAAGTTCAGGTTCTGGAAGTTCTGCAGGCTGGCGGCGTCGATCTGGCCGTACACGTTGAAGGTGTTGCCTGTGAACACGTCGGAGGACGAACCGCCGCTTTTGCCGCCATAGATGTCGGATCCGGTGAAGCGGGCGCTGTCGTACAGGGTCACCGTGTTGTTTGTGGCCGTGCCGTCATCGTAGCCGCCGACCATTTCGGCGTTCACCGTGCCGCCCTTAACCGTGATCACGTTGCCTGTGGCGCTGCCAAGTGCCGTGTAGCCGCCGTACAGGTGATCGAGAACAGTACCGCCCTCAACGAGAACCTCGTTGCCGGCGGCGTCGCCTGAAAGCGTATAACCGGCTGTCACGCCGCCGCTGACTGTGCCGTCGACGTAAATGAAGTTGCCGCTGGTTTCGCCATTGCTGTTCCAGCCGCCGTAGACGCTGCCTCCGACCGTGCTGCCGCTTTCTATCCATACTTTGTTCTGGGAGGCGCTGCCCGGATTGCTGTCGTCATTGCCTTTGGCCATACCGCCGTAGACGTCGCCACCGACACGGCTGCTGCCGGAAACAGTGACGCTGTTCCCTGTCACATCGCCGATGCCAGAATCATAACCGCCGAATACTGAGCCGCTGACGGCCGTGCCTTCAGAAAGGCTGACGGTATTATTCAGGCTGTCACTGGTTCCGGAATCGGTGCCGGAGCTGTATTGAAAAGCGCCTCCGTAAACGCTGCCTCCAACTGTGCCAGCGGAGATGTCCACGTGGTTATCTTCAACACTGCCTGTTTGCGCGTCCAGGAGCCCGCCGTAGACATCGCCATCAACACTGCTGCCGGAAACAGAGGCGCTGTTTCCTGTCACATCGCCGATGCCAGAATCATAACCGCCGAATATTGAGCCGCTGACGACCGTGCCTTCAGAAAGGCTGACGGTATTATTCCTGATGTCGCTGTTTCCGGGATCTATGGCGAGGCTGTATTCAAAGGCGCCTCCGTAGACACTGCCTTCAACTGTGCCCGCGGAGATATTCACGGCGTTATTCTCAACAGTGCCTGTTGGCGCGTCCAGGAGCACACCACCGCCGACCACATCGTAACCGACGGAGGCATTGTTGAGATTCACGGTATTATATTGGACTGTCCCCAGGCCTTCCGTGATCACGCCGCCATAGAGCCCGCCTTCCACACGGCTGCCGGATGATACGGTTACTTCGTTGTAAAGCACATTCTGGCTGGTCGCAGAGTCTCCCGCGGAATGGGCGCCAACGACATCATTGCCGACATAGGCTCCTTCAGACAGCTCTACGATATTATGGGAGGTATCGAGCGAGCCGTAGCCGCCATAGACCCTGCCCTGGATGGAGGCATTGGAACCGGACACCGTCACCTGGTTGTAACTGGATTCGCCGCTCCTTGTGTATCCCGCGTACACGCTGCTGCCGATACTGTATTCATTGACAGTGCTGTCACTAATCGTGCTGTCGATGATTGTCACGCTGCTGTTATTGGCTGTACCCGACTCGGTGTAACCGCCGTAAACGTCGTCTGTGATCGTGCTGTCCGTGATCGTCACAGTGCCGCTTGCATTTCCGCTCAGCGTATAACCTGCGCGGACGCTGCCCGGGGCGGTAATCCCGGATAGGGTCAGTGCATTGCCGGTGGCGTTACCATTTTCGGTATAGCCTGCGTAAAGATCACCCGTGAACGTCGTCCCATTGGAAAGGGTTACCGCATTATCCGAAGCGTCTCCGCTGTCAGTATAACCGCCGGATACGCTGCCCGTAACCTGAACATTATCCAGATCCACTGTGTTCGAGGAAGCGCCTGTGGTTCCATGGCCACCGTAAACCTTGCCATCGATAGTACTGACTGTTCCTTTTACTGTGCTGCCATTGGCAGCACCAGATTCCGTTTCAGCCCCATAAACATTACGCACATAGCTATTGGAGAGGGTCACATTGCCGCCAGCCTGTCCATTTTCTGTAAAGCTGCTATAAATATCTTGGGATTCCACGGAAATGTCGGTGAGCGTAAGGTTATTGTCTATAGCATCACCAAGCTGGGTATAGCCTGCGTACAACGTGTCTCTAAATGTTGTCCCACTAGATAGCACTACCTCGTTGCCTGAAGCAGTGCCTGAATCGGTTTTGCCTCCGGTCACTGTTCCTGAGACATTCACGTTATCCAGTTCTACTTTATTGTTAGAAGCGCCTGTCGTTCCCCAACCACCGTAAACAGCGAAAGAGATCGAGCTATCGGAGCCCTTAACTTTGTTGCCATCGGCATTTCCTTGGAGTGTGAATCCTCCATAAACACTCATGGCGTTGCTGCCATTCTCTAGGGTTACAATGTTATTAAGAACATCCCCTTTTTGGAAATAAAAATCACCGCCGCCAAGAATCATTGAAGCACTGCTGTTATTTAAATGTACCTCATTGGAATCAGCTTTACCTGAGGAAGTATATCCACCGCCGCAGAATCCTAAAACATTGCTGTTTGCTTCAAGAAACACTTTATTATTAATAGCATTACCATATAGTGTATAACCGCCTCTAACTTCATAAGCTGTACTAGCCGACATGAATACGCTATTGCTTACTGAGGCATCGTTTTCTCCAATATTATCCTGAGTCCTTCCGCCGATTAAGCTACGGTCAACTGTCGTACCTGTTACTGTCACGGTATTGCCAACTGAGCCTCCGGAGCCATCGCCACCAATTATGTCTCCGTAGATGGTAGCGTTTGTAGCAGAAACAGAGCTTAAATTGGCTGTACCATTAGGAGCATAGCTGCCAACGGCGTACCATACATGAGCTGTGGAACTCTGTCCGATTATCGCGCCATCGGGCAGCGTCGTCTGACCATCAACAGCGTTGCCAGCAGCAGCCCAGTTGGCAATGACATACCAGACCGCTGTGGTATCAACGCTGGAGACGGAGAGCCTGCCGCCCGAGATGGTCGCTCCTGCTGTTTCTCCTTTTATGTCGTACTTGGTATTTGTGTTATCAAGCGGTGGGTTGGGGTCCTCGGCAAAGGCCAGGACGCAGGGGAACAGGGCAAGCCAGGCTGCGGAGGCGCTGATAAGCCATGGCGTGTGCTTTACTGCCTTGCGCAAAAGATGCCTGTTTTTCAGATATCCGGTCGATTTCTCGTTTTCAAACTTAAAGAGATTTTTTCTCCTATTGCGTCTTTCGAATCTTGTTTTTTCCTGATTTTGCATAACATAAACCCTAAATAAACTTGAGAACTGGCCTGATGATGAGGATCGGCCAAAAAGAAACACCAGGTTCGTCCAGTAGAGAGAAATATGTGTATTTCCTGCTACTTAACAACCTTGGGTAGCCAAAATCACAGTTACAAGCTTGGGTATTACCATATTTTGGGGGATAGTAAACAGGAAACATTCTCAATTAAGTAAACGAAAATCCAACCCGTGGAAAAAGGGAAAAGTCTCTTTTTTCAGATAGATGAATGGAGAACACGAAGATTTATTCCGAATTTTGGAATAGCGATGCAATTTATTTCAATATAATAAAAAATATTTTTACTCGATCGAAAT
>ERZ1034876.545-NODE-545-length-20849-cov-5.304896_pt1 | contig 20849 bp, 31 predicted proteins | sample MGYA00520698_ERZ1034876 | MGnify/ENA primary metagenome ERZ1034876 (study PRJEB33766, sample SAMN09781723) | gut metagenome | biome: gut microbiome | host: Homo sapiens | place: Madagascar | study: EMG produced TPA metagenomics assembly of the PRJNA485056 data set...
GCATGACTGCCTGCTGGTGGAGAAGCAAAACGGGGAGAAGATCGTCATCATGCCGAGAAACCGGAAGCGGCAGGATGTGGTGCATCCGGTGGGGAAGGAGCTCCGGGAGGAGCTGACCAAAAAGGCCATCGAAGCCTATGAAGGGAAGTGACAGAAATGTATGCGATCCTCATTATCGGGATCATAATGCTGTTTTTCGGGCTCATGGACATGATCGGGAAACTCATCTTCGGGGAGGACTGGGACAATGACGACGAGTGATCGGGAAAACCCGTGCAGGAGCTGCGGAAAGAAGTGCAGGGAAGAGAATCACTGCGAGAAGAAAAGAGCGTGGCTCCTGAAAGCGGAGCGGTGGCTTCACGGGCTTACCTACGACGGCCTGCCGAAGGAGATGCGGCATGAAGCGAGAAAATAAAAAGAGCCCTGCTCCGGCGGCAACCGGAACAAGGCCACATAAGGAAAATGACAGTTACAGTATAGCACAGATGGGAGGAAAAAGCAATGCCGGAATATATCACCCGCATAGAGGGCGGGAAGCTGATCCACGGGATCGTGACCTGCGAAAAGTGCGGCGGCTTTGACAGCATCGTCACCTACTGCCGGGCTTTCGCAGGATTGGAGGAAATCGAACGGCGGTGCATCTGCGGAAACTTGATCCGGATGGAGACGAAGACCGTCGGGGAGGACAAGCCATGATGAGCCCATGCAAGGGCTGCGGTCAGAGGGAGCCGGGGTGCCATGGGATCTGCAAAGCCTATCAGCAGTGGGCGAAGCGGGAGCGGGAAATGAAGGAGCGGGAGCGTGGGCTCCGGATGATTGACAGCGGGGTCACGGAAGTGCTCAAAAACAAGATGCCGAAGCGGGTGCTGAAAGGGGGACTGAAATGAACCGGAATTTTATGGATTATGAGCCGACGCTGGAGGACATGGTAGAGTTCAGGATGAAGCAGATGTACGTCAGCGAGTACGGTTCAAGGCTGGCTATCGCTTCCCCAGTCATTGCGGCGGCACTGAAGGAGTATCGGAAAATGGAGCGGATCCCGGATAACGTGCCGACTTACGACCTGCTCCGGGAGCGGTTTGAGCGGTGGTATATCACGGAGCTGGCCCGCAAGGACTTGGAAAAGCTCCGGAAGCAAAAAGAAAAGACGCCCGAATAGCATCCGGCGTCTTTTCTATGGAGTGCAGCAGAAACGAAATGGGTGGATCCGTCCTGCTATTTTTATTATAGCACAGCGCATCCGCCAAAGCAAGAAAAAGCCCCACGGGATGGGGCTTTGAGCCTTGATAAAAGTATTATTTAAAGGACAAGGGGGGCTTTGTTTGTACCGGAGGCGAACGACCCGGGCGGGGAAGACGCTGGAAATAGAAAAATACACCTGTACCCGGATGGAGTGCGGGAAGCGGGTAAGAGGGCCGAAGAGAAATCCGACGCCGGAAGACATGAAAGCCGTGAATGAAAGAAACGCTCAAAGGCGGCTTACATGGATCATCAACGAGAATTTCAGTCCGGGGGACATCCACATGATCCTGACCTATCAGGATCCGGCACCGGAGAAGGAAGAAGCAAAGACAGAGCTTTCAAAGTTCATCCGGGAGCTCCGGAAGATCTACAAAAAGGCGGGGACGGAATTGAAATACATAACCGTAACGGAGTATCACGGGAAGCGGATCCATCATCACCTGCTTTTAAGCGCCATCGACACCCGGCTTTTAAGAGGGGCATGGACCAGAGGACGGCCAAAGATTACCTTTTTGGACGAGAGCGGGAGCTACTGGAGGCTGGCCGGGTACTTCCGAAAGGAACTTCGGAGGACAGGAGAAGCGGGGGAGAAGAAGCGGATCTGCACCAGCCGGAACTTAAAGCGTCCGGAACCGGAGTGCCGGGAGATCTCAGCCAAGAACTTCCGAAAAGAGCCGGCAGCGAAGATCCGGCACAAAGGCGCCGTGTACTATCCGGACGCTTCCAGGCCGTGGGAAAAGTATATCGATGAAGTGACGGGGTATGAGCACTATATTTTCTACTATCGGAGGCTGTGATGACCAGAGAAGACGAGATCGAGATCCGGATGCGGTACAGGGAAGCAAAGGACAAGCGGGCGCAGGTGGACATCCTCTGCCAGATGTTTGAAACGGAGGAAGAAGAGATCTGCCGGATCGTAGGGATCCGAAGCCGGAAAGAGGATCTGGAACGGAAAAGGGAAGAAACGCTGCGGCTTGCGAAAAAAGGCGTGCCGCAGAGGGAGATAGCCAGGCGGCTGGGGCTGAGCGAAGGGAGAGTGAGACGATGGGTGCAGGAAGAAAAGCGGTGATAACCGCCGGAGATCCCGTGGGGGTATGGGCGGCATGGAAGCACCGGATGGGCTACACCTGGGAAGAAATCGGGGAAGCGCTTCACATGACCGATCAGGGGATCCTTTACCGGGTGATGAAGTCCGGAGCGCCGACGAAGCGACCGAGGCTTAAAAAACCGAAGCGGATGCGGGGAGAAGGGCCGAGCAGAGAATGGGCGTGGGAGTGCCTGCTGGAAGGATACACGAAAACGGAGATTGCCGTGGCGCTGGATGTGAGCCGGGAATGGATCGAGTGGCTTTTGAAAGACCGGAGAAAGGTGATGCCGCCGCTTGTGACGACGTGGATTGGAGGAGAGTATCATGGAGAAAAGTGAGCTTATAAAAGCGCTGCGGAGCTGCAGCAGAGACGAATCATGCACAGAGTGCCCGATGTACGGAAAGCAGGGGTGCATGGCAAAGCTGATGGAGGCAGCGGCAAAAGCGTTGGAGGGAAAAGATGACTGAGTATGAGTGCTTCCTCCGGGAAAAGGAAGTCAGAGCGGAAGACGCAGGCTTTGAAGCCAAAGAGCTAAACGGCCATCTTTTTGACTATGAGCGGGATGTGGTGATGTGGGCGCTGCGAAAAGGAAAGGCGGCGCTTTTTGAAGACTGCGGCCTTGGAAAGACCATCCAGCAGCTGGCGTGGGCGGAAAAGGTAAGGGAGCACACGGGAAAAAGCGTGCTCATCGTGGCGCCGCTTTCAGTCGCTCACCAAACCGTGAAGGAAGCGGAGAAATTCGGAATCCGGGCAAGGTATGCGGCGGACGGGGAAGCCTGCAGGGAGGCCGGAATCTACACCACCAACTATGAGCGGATCGAAAAGTTTGACGCCGGGGCTTTTTCCGGTGTGGTGCTGGACGAATCCAGCATTCTGAAAGACTATACCAGCTCTACCAAGCAGATGCTGGTGGAGAAATTCCAGAAGACGCCGTTCCGGCTCTGCTGCACGGCCACGCCCAGCCCCAACGACTGGATGGAGCTTGGAAACCATGCGGAATTTTTAGGGATCATGACCCGGGCGGAGATGCTGGCCACATACTTTGTTCACGACGGCGGGGACACGTCCAAATGGCGGCTGAAGGGACATGCCACAGAGGCGTTTTTCCGGTGGGTGGCGAGTTGGGCCTGCTGCATGACGAAGCCTTCGGATCTGGGGTATGAGATGCCGGGATTTAACCTGCCGGAGCTTCGGATCCATGAAGTGATCTGCAAGTCCGAGAACATCGAAGGGGAAGACGGACAGGTGAGGCTGCTGCCGCAGACGGCCATGACCTTATCGGAACGGAGAAAAGCCCGGAAGGACAGCCTTTCCGAGCGGGTAAAGACCGCAGCCGAAATTGCCAACGGAGAAGGGAGCCAGTGCCTTGTCTGGTGCGACCTGAATGCCGAAAGCGAAGCGCTGGCCGACGAGATCGAAGGGGCCAAAGAAGTCAAAGGAGCGGACAGCCCGGACTACAAGGTGGAGACCATGAACGCTTTTACCGAAGGACGATTAAAGTGCCTGGTATCAAAGCCCAGCATCGCCGGGTGGGGCATGAACTGGCAGCAGTGCAGCCGGATGATCTTTGTGGGCCTTTCGGATTCTTTTGAAGCCTACTATCAGGCCGTGCGCCGGTGCTGGCGGTATGGGCAGAAGAGGCCGGTAGACGTATACATCGTCATTTCCGACGCCGAAGGGGCGGTCAAGGCAAACATCCAGCGGAAGCAGGACGATGCAGGAAAGCTGACACAGGAGCTTGTGAAGTATACGAAGGACATCTTAAGGGCCGATGTCCGGCGGACGGAGCGGATCACGGAAAGCTATGACACGACAAAACGAATGGAGATTGCGCCATGGATGAAATCAGCGTAAAAGATCAGGCCATCACGGAGCGGTATGCGCTCTATAACGGGGACAGCTGCGAGATCCTCAGAGGGATCCCGGAAAACAGCGTTCACTTTGAGATCTACTCCCCGCCTTTTGCCAGCCTTTACACCTACTCTAACAGCGAGCGGGATTTAGGCAACTGCCGGACGAAAAGCGAGTTTTTCAGGCACTTTGAATTCATCATCCGGGAGCTTTACCGGGTGCTGATGCCGGGACGGGTCATGGCGGTACACTGCATGAATCTTCCCACCAGCAAAGAGCGGGACGGCTTCATCGGAATCGAGGACTTCCGGGGGGAGCTGATCCGGGCATTTCAGGCGGCGGGCTTTCTCTATCACTCGGAGGTCTGCATCTGGAAGGATCCGGTGATCGCCATGCAGCGGACGAAAGCGCTGGGGCTTTTGCACAAGCAGCTGAAAAAGGATTCCTGTATGTCGAGGCAGGGGATCCCGGACTATCTGGTGGTCATGAGGAAGCCGGGGGAAAATCCGGAGCGGGTGACCCACACAAACGAGAGCTTCCCGGTGGAGATCTGGCAGCGGTATGCGTCCCCGATCTGGACGGACATCAATCCTTCGGACACGCTGCAGGCCAGCTCCGCCAGGGATGAGAAGGACGAAAAGCACATCTGCCCTTTGCAGCTGACGGTGATCCGGCGGGCGCTGAACCTCTGGACAAATCCCGGGGACACGGTGCTGAGCCCTTTCATGGGGATCGGATCCGAAGGCGTGGTATCGCTGCAGGGTGGCCGGCGGTTTGTGGGGGTGGAGCTGAAACCCACATGGTATGCCCAGGCGGTGAAAAATTGCGCCGGGGTCACGGGAGAGAAGCAGATGACGTTGTGGTGACAAGTGGATTGGAGGAGAGTATGGACACTGACCGTCCCCTGACCCATTTAAGCCTGTTTTCAGGCATCGGCGGCCTTGATCTGGCTGCGGAGTGGGCGGGGTTTCAGACCGTGGGGCAGTGCGAATTTGCCGACTACCCCACAAAGGTGCTGGAAAAGCACTGGCCGGACGTGCCCAGATGGCGGGACATCCGAACCCTGACAAAGGAGAGTTTTTATGAGCGGACAGGAAGAAGAACAGTTGACGTTATTTCCGGAGGCTTTCCGTGCCAGCCCTTCAGTGTGGCCGGAAAGCAGAGAGGGAAAGAAGACGAGCGGTACCTGTGGCCCGAAATGCTCCGGGTTATCCGGGAGCTGCGCCCGCATTGCGTCGTCGGTGAGAACGTACCTGGAATCATCCGCATTGCCGCTGGGCAGGTGGTCAAGGATCTGGAGCAGGCAGGTTATCACGTCGTCGTGCTCAATTTTGAAGCTGCGGCTGTCGGAGCTTGGCACAGACGGTCAAGTGTCTTTTTCGTTGCTTCCGACGCCGAACACGATGGACAAACTGCCGCCGAAATCGCCGGAGGCGCTGAATCGGGAAGCGACAGGAACGAGGATCGGGCGGAAGCAGCCATGCAACCTGAGGGATTGGGTGGCTGTGAAAGAAGGAATCCGGATGTGGCCGACACCGACAGCCCGGGATTCAAAGGAAACCAACAGCCTGGAGCACCTGACGCAGCCGAAGATGAAAGGAAATGCCCATCATACGGGGCAGCTTGCAAATGCGGTGAAGCTTTTCACGACCCCCTGTGCGTCGGATTCCAGAGGATCAAACGGGGGGAAAAATCACCGGAGCTTGCGGACGGACGTTGCTGGGCAGCTGAACCCGGAGTGGGTCGAGTGGCTTATGGGATTCCCCATAGGGTGGACAGACTTAAGTGCCTCGGAAATGCCGTAGTACCCCAGCAGGCATACCCGATCTTCCGGGCGATAGCAGACGTGGAAAGGAGTATGAGGGATGGAGACAAATGAGCTTGTGAAGGCGCTGCGTGTGTGTTCAAACACTATGAGATGCACCAAGTGTCCTCTGCAGGATATGAAATTATGCCTAAAAAGAATGATGGTCGGAGCCTATGACCTGATTAAGGAGCAGGCCGTGGAGATTCAGGAACTGCGAAATTCTCTTGCAGTGTTTGGCCAGGCCAACGCCGCTTTGCGGGATAAGGTGCCGGAGTGGATTCCGGTGAAGGAGAAGCTGCCGGAACCGGAAAAAATGGTTTTACTGATCGTGAACGGTAAGGTCAAGAATATCACCCTTATTGGTGCCTATGAGCTTGGAGAGTTTGACACCAACGAGGGATGGATCCTTGAAATGTGTCCGGAATGGAAAGACCCAAAGGTTACCCACTGGATGCCGCTGCCTGAGCCGCCGGAGGAGGAGAAAGATGAAAAGTGATGAGATCGTAAGGGCTTTAAAGAACCTGAAAGTGGAGACCGGGAGCCTTGCGTGCCTGGGCTGCGGCCATGAGCATAACTGCGGGGCGCATGGGCGCGCCATTCTGCGGGAGGCCATCCGGGTGCTGGAGGAAGCCGAGGGGAAAGTTGACGCTGCGGCGCGGACGGCGAAGCACTACAAAGAGCAGCGGGACGCGGCGGTGAAACAGCTCCGGAAGATTGCTGACTGCAGCACCTGCCGGAAGGACCTGCCGGAAGGGGTCGATGGCCCGGAGTGCGTGGCCTGCACCAGAGGCCAGAACTGGGAGTGGGACGGAGGAGCTGAAATGAGATGAGCCAAACTGTTCAAAAAAGCCGTGTCTACACCGACCGGCCAGCCTATGCGGACTTCGATGCGCCTAAAAAGTTTCAGGCCATCCAAAGCATCATTGCAGAGCGGCTGGTGCAGCACCCCAACGCCATCTGCTCCTACTCCGGCGGCAGCGACAGCGACATCATGCTGCACCTGATCGAGAGCACCCGGGCGCTTTTTCAGCTCCCGCCGGTCCACTACTGCTTTTTCAACACCGGACTGGAGATGGAGGCCATCAAGCGGCACAAGGGGGACATGGAGAAGAAATACGGCGTGAGCATCCCGGAATACCGGCCAAAGAAAAACATCGTCCTTGCCACCCGGGAGTATGGGCTGCCCTTTATCTCCAAGATCATCTCGGCGGGGCTGGAAGGGGTCCAGAAGAAGCACATCCCTCTGACCATCGCCGATGAGTACATAAACGCCGGGGACAAGGCCGCCAAGCGGGAAGAACTGCGGCAGCGGTACCCCCGCTGCGAGAGCCAGATCAACTTCCTCTGCGGCTGCAACTCCAAGGGGGAGCCCCGACCGGAGATCCAGCTGGTCATCGGCTCGTCCAAGTACCTTCTGGACTTCATCAAGGAGAGCCCCATCCCCTTTCGGGTGTCCAACCGGTGCTGCGACTGCTGCAAAAAGCAGCTGGCCCACTCGGTGCAGAAGGGGTACGATATGATCATCACCGGGGAGCGCCGGGCCGAGGGCGGCATGCGCTCCGTCCCAAAGAAGGACTGCACCAGCATGTGCTTCACGGAGACATCCGACGGGCAGTACCGGCTCCGCCCGCTGTACTACGTCACCGACGCAGACAAGGCATGGTACAAGGAGTACTACGGCATCCGGTACTCCGACGCTTACGAGGTCTACGGCCTGACCCGGACCGGATGCTGCGGGTGCGCCATTTCAGCATCGGCGGCAGCGGACTTGGAGAAAATCCGGCCCTTTGAGCCGAACCTAGTAAAAGCGGCGTGGCACGTCTTCGGGGCCAGCTATGAGTACCGCAGGCAGTACGACGAGTACCGCCGGAAGCGCATGGCGGAGGATCGGAAAAGGGCTACGGATGATGGGCAGTTAAGACTTTTGTGAGGAGGAATGAGCATGGAAAAATACATTGAGCGGGAAGCGCTTCTCGCTCATTTACGGGAATGCAAAGAGACTTCGACGGGAAGCGGCCTGACTGCTGCGGTGATTACGGCAATCCAGTCTTTCGTGGAGGGGATGCCCCTCGCCGACGTTGCGCCGGTGGTGCATGGAAGGTGGGCACCGTCGGAGGAAAATCCGGGCTTTCTTGTCTGCTCCGCGTGTGGGGACTGCTATGTAGTCGACGAGTGGGCAGACGGAAAAAAGTGGAGGTACTGCCCCGCCTGCGGGGCAAAGATGGACGGAAAGGGTGAGGAAGCGTGAAGATTTACATAGCCGGGAAGATCACCGGCGACGAGAACTACCGGGAGAAATTCCGGAAGCAGGAGGAACGGCTGCGGGAGGAGGGGCACATCGTCCTGAACCCCGCCAGCCTGCCCGAGGGGATGCGGAGCGAGGAATACATGCGAATCTGTGTTGCCATGATGAGTATAGCCGACTGCGTGGCTTTCATCCCCGACTGGGAAGAGAGCCACGGGGCGCAGGTGGAGTACGCCTGGTGCAAGTATGTCGGAAAGCCGATGATGGGGCTTCAGGGGGATGAGCGATGAAAGACGCTGAGTTCAACGAGCGGGCGCAGACAGCGCCGCAGGAAAGGAGCTATTCAATATGAAAGAGAACAAACACGGCTTCGAGCCGAAACAGGAATTCACGATGGGCGGGATCGCTTGGACGGTCATTCAGACGGGCGCGGATTGGGTGAAGTGCATTGCTTCCGATTGCGTCGAGGAACGTGCCTTCGATGAAGGAAACAAGAACGACTTTGCCGCTTCTTCCCTTCGCACCTATCTGAACGGCGAATTCTTGCGCTGTCTGATTAAGGCGGGCGCGCCGGAAGAAATGTTCGAGTATTTCAACATCGACTTGACCGCCGACGACGGCTTGAAGAATTACGGCGGCGATCGCGTCCGGATCGGGCTTATCACTTGCGAGGAATACCGCCTTTTGCGCGGCAACATTCCGGCACTTCCGGGTCGCTGGTGGACGGCTACACCGGACAGCCCTATAAATTCTTTCGTCCGCAGCGTCAATTCGGGCGGCTCTTTGGACGACAGCTACGCGTACTACGGCGACAATGGCGTTCGTCCGCTTTGCAATCTCAAATCTGAAATCTTGGTATCGTACTTAAATGGCGAGAACGCGGAGGAAACGGAGGGCGACGAAGATGAAGATTAAAAGTATCGCCGCTATCTGCAAGAAGAACAAGAATATTGCGATCTTCGAGAGGTACAGCGACGACGGCGACATATTAACGCAGTACATCGGCGACGGATCGGCGGTTTATCCGGTTGTCGGGCTTCCCCAGATTGACAAAGAAAGCCTTTTAACGATCTTCGACGTTCCGGAGAAAGACCGCGATAATTACTTCGTGAAAACGCTGGGCGTTCCGGCGGGTATCAGCTTCGAGGATACAGACGAAACGGAAAGGCACGTCGAGCGGGAAGAAATTTCGATCATCTATTCCGGACGAACCTTGAAGCCGATCCGCACAACGTGCGGGCTGGTATTCATTGAAAGCCGCTATCTTTCGCCCGTCGCTGACGTGCTGGACGTGCTGGAGCTTTACGAACGCCGTACGACAGAGGGAACACCCTACATCGCCGCGAAGGCGGGCTTCCTTCTTCAAGCGGTGATTATGCCTTATGACGTTATCAATCAGCAGTTCGTGGAGAGTTTGCAGGGCTTAACGCGGGAATGCGAATTTTCCCTTTCTGAAAAGGAACGCAGGGAATGCGAAGCCCGCGGCCGCTTCACATTCACAGAGCCGGAACAATGTTCCTTGAACTTCGATCCGGACACGGGCGAGGTTGTCGAGGAAAGCGAGGTGGCTGACGAATGAAAGACGCAGAGTTCGCGGCGCTGCTGGAGAAGTTGAAAGAGCCGGCGAGACAGGCGGCGAAGAAGAAGGCGGAGGATCTGATGGACTACCTTGCGGGGTATCTGGACGCTTTGGATGATGTGAGGAGGGCGTATGCCATGAGGGAGAAGGAGGAAGCGTAAGACCATGAAGAAGGTGCGTGAGATATTAGCTGCCGGGCTTTTAAGCCTGGTGCTGGGAGCGGGTCTGGCGGCGGTGGTGATCGTCGCTATGCTGGCGGTGTGGTACACTCTGGGGGCTGGGGCTGCGGTGCTGGGGATGATGCTTTTAGCGGTCGGCGTGATCGTTTACGGGTGGAGGTCGGAGAGATGAAGTGCAGGGCGAGGACGTCGGACGATGTGGAAAAGGCCCGGCGGGCCGGAGAGGCCGAGGGCATCCGAAAGAGCGTCGAGATGCTTCTGATGGTGTCGCTGCTTTTCATGGCAGATAAGTGCGGGTGGAGAGCCAAGCGGCTTTCCCGTTTCCGGGACTTCTTCATAGGCTATGCCGAAGAGATGGCGAAAGGCAGCATCACGGGAGAGGATCTGCGGGAGATCTTAGAGAAAGAGTACGACATCAAGGTGAAGATGGAGTAAAAAAGCCAAAAGAAAAAGCCCCATTTTCGGGGGCCTACGGCGTTTATGCCGGGCCTTTCAGGAGCTTCACGGGGTCGATAGCCGGATTCGCAAAGGACGGAACCCTTGACTTGGCGGAGAATCGGGGGTAAGATAAAAATAGAGACACGGCGCAGCTTGCGTCTTTGACATCCCCTTATGGGGCATCAAAGAGCGGGCTGCGCCGTCTTTTGCTTTTTCCGGGAGGAGGTGAGAGCATGGCGAAAAGGCCCGGAAAAAAAGCGGACAAAAGGCGGCTTACCAAGTATGAGACGGTGGTGCTGCCGAGGCTGGAAGAGATCGAGGGCATGAGCCGGGAAGGCGTACCGGAAGAGCAGATCGCAAAGGTCCTGGGGATCGCCTACTCCACCTTCAACGAGTACAAAAAGCGGTCGGAACTTTCGGAAGCCTTAAAAAAGAGCCGGGAAGCTGCCGACTATTCGGTGGAAAATGCCCTTTTTCGGCGGTGTGTGGGGCATATGGTGCGGATAAAGAAGCACTACAAGGTCAAAAAGATCGAGTATGACCCGGACACGGGGAGAAAAGTAGGGGAGAAGGAAGAACTGGAAGAGGTGGAGGATGAGCAATACATCCCGCCGGACACGGCAGCGCAGATCTTCTGGCTCACCAACCGGAAGGGCGATCGGTGGAAAAATAAGCAGGCCCTGGATGCCGCAGGAGGCTTGGACATCAGCCTGAAAGTGGAAGGGGTCGAGGGGATGGACGAGTGAGCCGGAAGCAGATCGAGATCCGGATCCCGCCGCCCACGGAGCGGCAGAAAGAATTTTTTGCCTGTAAAAACGCCTTTGTTGCCTATGGAGGGGCCAGAGGCGGGGGAAAAAGCTGGGCGGCCCGGGTAAAAGCGGTGCTGCTGGCCTTTCACTATCCGGGGATCCAGATCCTTCTTCTGCGGCGGACGCTTGCGGAGCTGCGGGAAAATCATGTGATCCCACTGCTGCAGCTCTTACAGGGGGCGGCCTTTTACCGGGAGCAGAGCAAGGAATTCTCCTTCCCCAACGGCAGCCGAATAAAGCTGGGATACTGCAAGCGGGAGGCAGACGTGCTCCAGTATCAGGGGCAGGCTTACGACGTGATCTTTCTGGAGGAAGCCACGCAGTTTACCGAGTTTCAGTTTCAGAGCTTCACGGAGATCAGCCGGTCTTCCGGGCTTTGCAAGGCGCCCTTTGAACCCAGAATGTACTTTACCTGCAACCCCGGCGGGGTAGGGCATGGATGGGTGAAGCGGCTTTTCATCACCAGGAGCTATCAGGGGACGGAGCGGGCGGAGGACTACGCCTTTATCCCGGCGAAGGTCTATGATAATCCCTACATCCTGAAAAACTCCCCCGGATATGTGCGGAAGCTGGAAAATCTGCCGCCGGAGCGGCGGAAGGCTATGCTTTTGGGAGACTGGGACATCTATGAAGGGCAGTACTTCTCCGAATTCCGGAGGGAGATCCATGTGATGCGGCCTTTTGTGATCCCGAAAGAGTGGCGGAGATACCGGACGATGGACTACGGCCTCGATATGCTGGCCTGCTACTGGGTGGCGATGGATCCCCAAGGGAGGGCGTATGTGTATCGGGAGCTTTACGAGCCGGGGCTTGTGATTTCCGACGCTGCCGAAAAGATCGCAGAGCTTTCCGAGGAGCCGGTGGACGGGACGTTTGCTCCGCCGGACTTATGGAACCGGAGGCAGGACACGGGGCAGAGTGTGGCGGACATTTTCGGGGAGCGGGGAATCTGGCTTACCAAGGCAAGCAACGATCGGGTGCATGGGTGGCTGGCGCTTCATGAGTGGCTAAAGCCCGGAGTGGATGAGACGGGAGCCCCTGCAGCGGGGCTTCGGATCTTTGAGAACTGCCGGAATCTGATCAGCTGCCTGCCGGCGCTTTGCTACGACCCGAAAAATCCCAACGACTGCGCCAACGAACCCCATGAGATCACTCACGGGCCGGATGCGATCCGGTACTTTGTGGCAGGGCGGCCGGCGCCGACGGTGATCCCCAGAGAGCCGGAAGAAGGATATGTAAGCTACGACCAGGGAATGAAAAATTTCCTGAGCTTTGGAGGGTGAAAAAGATGTTTGGACGAAAGAAAGCGGAGATAAAAAGGCTCAAATGGGAGCTCATGATGGAGATGAAGGCGAAACTTCGGGTAGAAAAGAAGCTGGAGGAGCTGGAAAACCGGCGGAAAGAAGACATGAGAGACCTTTCCGCAGCGTGGGAAGCGCTCAAAAAAGAGCGGGCGGTGCTGGAAGAGAAGCGGCGGACGGTCGACCAGTTTTATAATCTCCTGATCTTCGACGGGACGCCGCAGGCGAAGGGGGCAGACGATGGAGATTAAGACTTCACCGGAAGCCATCTTTGCCGAGTACCATCAGGCGCAGAGCTACAACCAGGAGTGCAACGGCGGCAGCCTTTATGAGCGGGTGCGGCAGAACGAAAACTTCTTCGTGGGAAATCAGTGGGAGGGCGTCAACGCGCCGGATCTTGACAAGCCCGTGATGAACATCCTGCGGCGGGTGGTCTCTTACTTTGTCAGTTCCATCGTATCCGATGACGTGGGAGCGGAGCTTTCCGTCTTCGGAGGGGCTTCCGATGAGATGGAGCTGTCCTTGAAGATCGTGTCGGAGGAGATCACGGCGGTGATCGAAAACACCAAGGCAAAGGCGAAAAACCGGGACATCATCCGGAATGCCGCCGTGGACGGGGACGCCTGCCTCTATATCAACTTCGACCCGACGGCGGACACGGGACAGGATGCCTTAGGCGGCATCGAGGTAGAGGTCTTGGATAACACCGACGTATACTTCGGGAACCCGCAGGTATGGGAGGTGCAGCGGCAGCCGTGGATCATCGTGCAGTCCCGGAGGCTTTTGGAAGAGGCCCGGGACGAGGGAAGAGAAAACGGCATACCGGAAGCGGAGCTTTTGGAGATCGGCAGCGACGATGACCCCAACGGCATCAACACCGAACAGGAAAAGGGAAAGGTGACCGTTCTTACCAAGTTCTGGAAGCAGGACGGGGTGGTGTGGTTCTGTAAGGCTGCCGGCCCGGTGCTCATCAAAAAGCCGGAGCGGATGGACTTAAAGCTCTATCCGCTGGCATGGATGAGCTGGGAGAAGATCAAAAACTCCTATCACGGACAGGCGGCGGTGACGGGGCTCATTCCAAACCAGATCTTCGTCAACAAGCTCTTCGCCATGTGCATGGAGCATGTGAAAAAGATGGCTTTTCCGAAGGTCATCTATGACCGGCGGATGTTCCCGGAAGGGTATACCAACCGGGTAGGGGAAGCGATCGGCGTGGTAGGGCTGCCTTCCGATGCGGTAGCAAAGGGTGTTTCCATGCCGGATATGTCGTCGCAGGTGATGCAGCTGATCGATAAGGTCATCGACTATACAAGGGACACCATGGGCGCTTCCGATGCGGCTTTGGGCAACGTGAACCCGGACAACACCTCCGCCATCATCGCCGTGCAGAAGGCTTCGGCCATGCCCCTGGAGCTGCAGCGGATGGCCTTCTATCAGTTTGTGGAGGACTATATCCGGATCTTTATCGACTTCATGCGGGTGCGGTACGGTGTGCGGCAGGTGACCTATGAAGACGAGAGCGGACAGGCGTTTCAGATCCTTTTCGACTTCGGGGTGATCGACCGGATGCACTATAAGCTGAACGTAAACATCGGCGCCAGCACCTACTGGTCGGAGATCATGCAGATGCAGACGCTGGACAATCTTATGACAAGGCAGATCATCAGTGACCCGGCGCTTTACTTAGAGAGCATCCCGGCCCAGTATCTGCCGAACAAGCAGAAGCTTTTGAACCACATCAAGGAGCAGCAGGACACCGCCATGATGGCGCAGCAGATGGGAGGGACGACAAATGGAGCTTTGCCCGGAGTGTAAGACGGAAGCCGTGATCTCAGGCACGGAGAAAAGAGCGGAGCGGGACGGGGAGAAGGTACGGGTCTATGAGATCCAGACCTTTGCCTGCCGGAATCCCGGCTGCGGCAGCTATCAGAAAAAAGTGACGGAAAAGGCACACCTTATCTTTGTGGGAGTGCCGGAAAAAATGGTTTGAACTGCGGGACACCAACGCAGGGAAGATAAGGAGAGAGCAAAATGGACGAAATGATCGAGGAAACCAATCGACCGGACGAAGACTTTGACGATCTCTTTGGGGACGAAACGACGGAAGAAACGCCGGAAGCGTCCGAAGAAACACCGCCGGAGGGCGGGGAGACCGGTGCAGCTGTGGGAGAAACCAGCCCGGAAGCGGAGAAGCCGGCCACGGTACGGGTGAAGCACTTAGGGCAGGAGATGGAGCTCTCGATGGACGAGCTGATCGCCAATGCCCAGAAGGGGCTTGACTACGACCATGTAAGAGAGGAGCGGGATCAGCTTCGGCAGTCACCGGAGATATCGCTTCTCGATCGTCTTTCCAAGGCAGCGGGTATGACCCGGAGTGAGTATGTAGCGGCGGTGGAGCAGCGGCAGAAAGAGCAGGAGATCGCCGCCCAGATGCATCGGGGCATCCCGGAAGAGGCAGCCAGGCGGCTGCAGAAGCTGGAAGAGGCCGAAACCCGGCGGGAAGCGGAAGAAAGGGCGAGAGAAGCCGCTCAGGTCAGAAACCAGGACCTGATGGACTTCATCAAAGCCTATCCCGACGTGCAGGAGTTTCCGGAGGAGGTCTTAGCTGCCATCTCCAAGGGGGAAAAGCCCTTATATGCCTATCAGGCTTATGAAAACCGACAGCTGAAGACGAAGCTTGCCGCCTTCCAGAAAAACGAGGAGAACAAGCAGAAAACAGCAGGGAGCATGAAGGGCTCCGGCACGCCGGAGGAGGCAGACGCTTTCTCCAGCGGGTTCGACAGCGCTTTTTAAGCTCTCCGGATAAGGAGGAAAAGGAATGGCCATTTATCTTCATGAGAAGTATGCGTCGAAAATCGACAAAAAGTTCAGTCTGGAATCCATCTCCAAGGGACGCTTTACCGGCAAGGTGGATTTTACCGGCGTAAAAACCGTGCGGATCACCACCCCGCAGACCGTGCCATTGGCAGACTATAAGCGGAGCGGTACTAACCGGTACGGCGATCCCAAAGAGATGCAGGACACCGTGCAGGAGATGACCCTGACGCAGGACAAGTCCTTTGCCATGACCATCGACAAGGGCAACAACACCGATCAGGGCGCTCTGAAGGCTGCCGGAAAGATGCTGGCGCTGGAGATCCAGCAGGAGTGTGTGCCGGCCCTTGACAAGTATGTCTTTGAGCGGGTGGCAAAGCTGGCGGGCACCATCGTCGGCAACGCTACGGCACTCAGCAAGTCCAATATCTGCGAACGGCTGACCAAGGGCGTGGTCGCTCTGGATAACGCCGAGGTTCCCGCAGAGGGGAGAAGCCTTTTTGTGCCGCCTGACGTGTATGCGCTGCTGCGGCTTTCCACCGAGTTTATCGGTGTGGACAAGCTGGCGGAAAAGAGCTTAAGCAAAGGCGAGGTCGGAGAGTTTGCCGGCATGGCGGTCATCAAGGTACCCACTGGCCGTTGGCCCAAGAACGTAAACTTCATTATCGCTCACAAGTCGGCGGTAATCGTGGCCGAAAAGCTCAACGACACCAAGCTGCACACCGATCCTCCCGGTATCTCCGGAAACCTGCTGGAAGGCCGGATGTACTATGACTGCTTCGTCTTTGAGCAGAAGGCGGGCGCTGTGTATGCAGAGGTGAACACCGCTTCCGGCGGTGGCAGCATTGTGGAGGCTCCCACCATCACGGCAGCCACCGGAGCTCTGGCCAGCAGCACCTCCGGCGCCACCATCTACTACACCACCGACGGCAGCGATCCCAGATACTCCGCAAATCGGAAATCCGGCACTTCCGCTTCCGGCGGTGCGGGCACGGTGGTAAAAGCATACGCAGAAAAAGCGGGTATGTTCCCGTCTGCGGTAGTCACGGAGACTCTGACCGCCTGAGACAGAGCCAGAAGGGGCGCATCTTTTTAGGGTGCGTCCCTTTGTTTTTTAGGAGGTGAAAAGGTGTGACAGGAAGCGATATCTATAACGCTGCTCTGGCTCTGACGGGAGAGCCGCCCACCTCACAGGGAGACTATGAGACGTCCGTGGTGATAGGGCTTTTGAACATCCTTTTAAGCGAGGTCTTCCCATATAATCAGATCCTTCGGGAGAGCAGAGGAGAAGAGCAGATGAAGGAAGCACCCACGCTTTCAAGGCTCACGGATTCGCCGGGGTATGAGCCGGAGATGGAGCGGGAGTGCCTGCCTTACGGGCTGGCAGCTCATTTGATGCTTTCCGATGATGAGACGGGGAAGGCACAGTTTTTCAATCAGAAGTATGAGTATGCGAGAGAAAATCTTGCCACGTCCTACAGCGGAGAAGTCCGGGACGTGTACGCATAAGGAGGAAGAGAGATGGCAGGTACGACGATCTCTTCCGCCAGTGCGGCAAGAAACGTCTTGAATATTTCCTATCTGCGGGGGGTGGATCTTCACAATTCGCCCTCCAACGTAGATGCTTCCAGAAGCCCGGATGCGCCCAACATGATCCGGGACGTGCCGGGGAAAGTCCGGAAGCGGATGGGATATCAGACGATGGCTTCCGTAGAAGGGCGAGTGAACGGCGCTTTTCAAGTGGACACAAACGAGGTGAAAAAGCGGATCATCCATGCGGGGACGAAGCTCTATCTTCTGGAGGGAGTGGAAGTCTCCCTTTTATACGACGGCATGGCGGATCACCGATCTGTAGGGCAGCAGATCGGCGGGAAACTTTATCTTCTGGACGGCAGCCATTTTCTCCGGTATGGAGAAGAGGAGGAGCTGCAGGAGAAAGGGGGTTCCGTGAAGGTCTGGAAGGTGGCCAGCGTAAAGGACAGCGCCTATGTCCCTACAGTCATCATCGGGCGGAACCCATCCGGAGGGGGGACGGCCTATGAGGCAGTCAATATGCTGTCGGACAAGTGGACGGATTCGTTTCTCTCCGACGGGAAGAGTACCGAATATCAGCTTTCCTTCAAGGATCTGGATGAAACGCCGGTGACGGCGCAGAAGATGGATGCAGAAGGAAACTGGACGAATTTAAGCGAGGGGACGAATTTTTCCGTAGACCGGGAAGCGGGAAAGGTGACCTTCACGGAAGCACCGGGGAAAAGCCCGGTAGACGGAAAGGACAACGTAAAGATCACCGCTTCCAAAGACCGGAGCGGGCCCAGAGAGAAAATCGAAAAGTGTACGATTTCCGCCCTTTTCGGGGCGGCAGGAGCTACAGACCGGCTTTTTGTCACGGGAAACCGGGAGTGGAGAAATTACGACTGGTACAGCCAGATGAATGATCCGGGGTACTTCGGAGATACCTGGTACTCGGTTTTGGGGCAGGAATCCTCCCGGATCGTAGGATACTCGGTGATTTCCGACCGGTTGGCAGCCCATAAGGACAAGGCGGAGGACGGGCGGAACATCATCCTTCGGAAAGGGGAGCTGGTAGACGGGAAGGCGGCTTTTCCTGTGACGGGGACGCTGCAGGGTGAAGGAGCTGCTTCCTCCTATGCTTTCGGGTATCTTGGGACGGAGCCGCTGTTTTTATCGGAGCTTGGGGTATATGCCGTGACGGCCACGGACATCACGGGGGAGCGGATCGCACAGAACCGCAGCTTTTATATCAATCCGGCCATTATGGAGATGGAGAATCTTTCCGATGCTTTCGGCTTTGTCTGGCGGGATTTTTACCTGCTTTCCGACGGGAAAAAGATCTATTTACTGGACGGGCTGCAGAAGACCTATGAAGCGGGGACGCCTTATTCTTCCTATCAGTATGAGTGCTATGTCTGGGACGTGCCGACGAGAGTGATGTGGGAGTGGGGCGGCGCTTTGTGGTTCGGGACGGAAGACGGAAGGATCTGCCGATTCCATACGGATCCGGAGGACGCTTTCAGTTACTCGGACGATGGAAGAGCCATTGAAGCGTGGTGGGACATGGCGGACTTTGACGGCAGTTCCTTTTACCGAAATAAAACGGTGCGGCTTTTCGCCATCCGGCTGGCGGCCGCCACGGCTACCAGCATTGTCTTAAAGGCGCTGATCCGGGGAAGGTGGACAGAGCTGAAGCGGATCATGAGTAAGGCAAGGTATTTTTCCTTTGCAAAGCTCACGTTTTCCAAGTTCACGTTTTCTTCCGACACCACGCCGAAGACCATTGCCCAGAAGATCAAGGTGAAAAAGGTGGACAAGACCCGGTTCCGTCTGGAAAACCGGGAGAAAAACGAGCCGTTCGGTATCTATGAAGTCTCCATTGAGTTCACGGAATCCGGGCGGTATAAGAGATAGGAGGGATCAAATGTTTCAGAAAATCAAGGCGGAAGACCTGTCAGGGAAGGGGGTGATCGGGCTTTCCGACACGCCGGAGCTGAGCACGGCGGAGATGCAGGAGAAGTTTGAGGAAACCTCCCGCAGCGTCGTCATCCCGGCGCTGAACGCTTTGATCGATGCGCTTGCTGCAGCAGATGCGGCGGAGCAGATCGGAGCGGATCAGGCCGACCTGAACGGGAAAACCGTGCAGGCCCAGATCGGGGAGCTTTTAGTCCTTATCAAAGAGCGGGTAAAGTCCGGGGACATCAAGGCCATCCGGGTAAACTCCGACAATCAGCTGGAAGTGAGCGGCGACGGGGAGAACTTCGAGGCCATCGGCTCCTCGGGGCATCTGATCGTGGCGCCGGACGGCAGCAAGATGCCCCAGAGAGGGCGGCTGAAGCTCTTAAACGGTACAGTCAGCGACGATGCGGAAAATAACCAGACCGTCATTTCCGGCATCCCCGGCCCCAAGGGGGACACGGGAACACAGGGCATCCAGGGAATTCAGGGCCCGGAGGGGAAGGTATACATCCCCACGGTAGCGGAAAACGGCGATCTGACGTGGGTGGTGGAAGACTACAGCGGGCAGACGCCGCAGGCGAGAAACATAAGAGGCCCCCAGGGCGTGCAGGGTGTGCAGGGGCTTCAGGGCGTGCAGGGAAAGACCGGACCCCAGGGCATTCAGGGGCCGACCGGACTTCAGGGCCCGAAAGGGGAGACCGGAGCAGTAGGACCTGCAGGGCCGAGGGGCATTCAGGGACCGGAAGGCATTCAGGGACCGAAGGGAGAAACCGGAGCAGTGGGACCGGCGGGACCCCAAGGGATCGAGGGCGATATAGGCCCTATGGGTCCCCAGGGACCGAAGGGCGATTCCGGCGAGAGCTTCACGGTCTTAGGGCTTTACGCCACCCTTTCTGCTTTGAAAACGGCGCATCCTTCCGGCAGTGCCGGGGACGCATGGGCAGTGGGAACGGCGGACAGCAACGTCATCTATCTCTGGGACGTAGACGCCAAGGAATGGAGAAGCGTCGGCTCTCTGATGGGGCCGGCAGGTCCCCAGGGTGAGACCGGCCCGCGGGGTCCCCAGGGTGAGACCGGCCCGCGGGGTCCCCAGGGAGCCACAGGCCCACAGGGAGAACAGGGCGTACAGGGACCCCAGGGTGAGACAGGTCCGGAAGGCCCGCAAGGGAAAACAGGCCCTCAAGGCCCCGCCGGCCCACAGGGAGAACAGGGCTTACAGGGGGAACAGGGACCTCAGGGAGAGCAGGGGATCCAGGGCATCCAGGGCCCGGAAGGCCCCAAAGGCCCCAAGGGAGACCCGGGAGCCGACGGCCTGCCCACCAAGGTGAACGGGGTGGAGCAGGTAAACGGGGAGATCACCCTGACGCCGGCGGACATCGGAGCCGCTTCTGCTGCGGCGCTTACCACCCACACGGGGAACGGCAGCATCCATGTAACAGCCGCCCAGAAGACCAAGTGGGACGGCTACGAGACGGTCCACACCCTGACCCACAGCCGGTCGGCGCCGGGGCGGTTCCACGCTCTGACGGGATTAAACGGCGCAACCGGCGTTCTTTCCTGCCAGTTCAAAGCGACAGCCGCCTTTAACGCCGGGGACACCTTCCGGGTGGACGGCGTCACCTACGCTGGGAAGCTCGCCGACGGCAAAACGGCGGAAACGGGGCTTTTCATATCGGGAGCCTTGGTCAGCTGCATCATCGACACCACGGGGAAGACGGTAAATTTTAAGGCGGCCGGGGGCCAGAAGCTCCCGGCAGGAACCACAGCTATCGTGAAGCTCTTCACGAAAAACGGGACGTTCACTGTCCCCCAGACCGGGAATTACAAGCTGACCGCCATCGGCAAGGGCGGCGACGGGGGAAAGGCCTACTGCAGCACCGTGTCCGGCTGGCGCTCCGGCGGCGGTGGCGGGGCAGGCGGCGTTGCGGTGAAGACAGTAAAGCTCTCAAAAGGCGCTTCCTACGCCGTGACGGTCAGCAGTGCGGTCTCCTCCTTCGGGAGCCTTGTAAGCGCAACCGCCGG
>ERZ1034876.551-NODE-551-length-20692-cov-801.492950_pt1 | contig 20692 bp, 31 predicted proteins | sample MGYA00520698_ERZ1034876 | MGnify/ENA primary metagenome ERZ1034876 (study PRJEB33766, sample SAMN09781723) | gut metagenome | biome: gut microbiome | host: Homo sapiens | place: Madagascar | study: EMG produced TPA metagenomics assembly of the PRJNA485056 data...
ACGAATACAAGGAAAAAAGTTTTGTACTCACGTTTGTATCACTACATTGTTTTAAGTTTGTTACATATATTGTCACAAATAAAATGCAGAGAGTTTTTGTGCTCTCTGCATTATATATTTTAGGCATTAGTCATGCTAATGTACTTAACAATTGGCACAGAACCAACAGGCTCTTCACTGATAATTGCTTTGACGTAAAAAAGATAAGTGGTGCTTGCGGGAATGGATACATCCTTTTTGATTTGGCCGATAGCACCATTGAATTTTTTAGCAAAGAAACTGATGGTATGTGCATCAGTGCCAGTGTTGGTGATGATGACGATTTTACCTTCGTCAGCATTGGGGTTGGCTACAAATGACAAATCAGACGCAATTTCAAATGCCCCGATAGTGCCGTGGGTAATGTCAGCATAGTTGGTGGTGAGTTTTACAACGTTGAATGCGCCAGTTGTCGAACCGTAGATGACGTTAATGACCTTACCAGAAGGTATAGCAGTAGAAACGTCAATAATGATAATGTCAGTGTTCTTATCAACATCATCACTGATTGCCGTGATATTAGCAGAATCAGTCGTGATATTGACGTGATAATCGACTTGAGAGTAGACGTGGACAACGTAGGGTTTATTAACCTCAGAAGGAATCTGAATGTTGACGTTCTTATTGGATGGTTTAGTTACCGAAAAGGTAGAGATGGGCTTGATGTGAACAGCTGTGGTATCAGACACGCCAGTATACTGCCCCACATCGCTTTCCAGAGTGAAATCAAACGGAACAGCGAAAAGCCCATTTTTGAGGGCCACAGCAGTAGCACTAGTTGCACTGGCAACTTTATACAAACTGCCACCGCCATCACCCACAGCAGTAGCGCCACAGGTAATCAGCGTGTAGTTAGCCTGAATCGTGGTGTCGTTGACCATTTCCTCTTTGGTGTTGTACGCATGAATGGTAGCGTCAAAGAAATTGTCAACGTTGGCGTTGTACGTCTCCACATTCTGATTGTACCGCTCCACATTCGCCTGATACTTTTCCACGTTCTGGTTGTACTGTGCCACCTGAGCATTCCAGTCTGCGCTCTTAATCCAGAACTCAGTGTTGGTAATCTCAGTGTTTGCAGGAACAGTCTTGCGGCTTATATAGCTCTGGTCATTGGTATAAACTACGCTCAGAGCGGCGTATTCGCTGGCTTTATCCCAAGCGCCCATGAACTGAGGAGCATAACGAGCACCAATATACTTCTTAATAGCCATATTAGAAACCCCTTTCATTAAATAAACTGTCCACCCATTGAACCAGAACATCCGGTTCACCCTCCCGATAGGATTGAAGAGTGCCTACCACACGTCAAAGTTACTGTACAACTTCCGGTTCCCACAGCAAAGCAAGTTTGCCATAGTCCTCAGAATCCGGGTTCATGTCTGTGTCAAAGTCAATGAAGTCCCAAGTATCAGGAATCCAAGCAAGGAAATAGCCGTCCTCGTTGATTTCAAACCAGACGTATTTTACAATTTTGGAAACCATCACCTGTAAGTTGTTGTCAATCCACGTTGCAAGAGCCTTTACATAAGTTTCGATGTACTCACCGTTAATGAGCTTCTGAATCTCATTGTAGCACTCCTGTACGGTTTTGTCGAGCTGTGCAATTTTGGCATCAATGTCTTTCTGATAGTTGTTCTGCTGGGTAGTGATATCAGATTTGAACTGAGCGTTTTCGTTGTTCACCTTATTTTCAAAGGTATCCAGCTTGTTCTGAAAATCGGTTTCCAGCTGTTCAATCTTAGTATCGTAGTCACCATAGAACTTGATAATTTCATTGAACTGTTTCACAGCGCTGTTGTAGGTTTCCACAACTCGTGCCAGAATTTCATAATCGCTAGACCCCGGAAGGAAAGTATTCAGGTCAAACTTACCCGGAATAGGAAGGAAGGGCAACGGAGTAAGAGTAGTAAGTGGCATAGTGACACCCCCTTTACAGATGGAAGTAGTCGAGCACCCACCTAATGAGAGCGCTCAAGAATTTAGCCCAAGAGACTAAATCCATGTTTATCACCCCTTTCAGGGCAGTTTAACCCAGCCCTCAATGTGGTACTCCTGAGAAGCGGCGGTAGCGGCACTCAGAGAAATGGTGATATCGTGGATACCATCAACAGAGCTGACAGTATCCTTCACCTTTGCGGCGGCAGTTGCAGAGTAGTCGGCACTGGTGTTGTACCAATTCAGTTCAGCGTGTTTGCCAACAGCGGGCAGATTCACACGCAGGACAGGACTGCCAGCAGTGACAGCGCCGGAAGCAGTGAACACGGCATTGACATGCAGTGCATCGTTCAGCAGATAGGAAACATCCTCAGCAATTTTGATGTTGCTGTCAGCGGCCTGAATGAAGTTGACCATAATGAATCTCCTTTACAAAATTCCCATGAAGCAATCTTTCAAACTGTCGATAACCTCTAAATCCAGATTGCGTACAGATTCAGAGTATTCTTTGAACAGTTCTGCGTAAGACTTGTTATTCAAGCCAGAAACAGTCCTGTTCCGGTTGTCATTGTGCTGTCTGTCTGCTGTGGTTTGTTCATCGAATGTGGTTGTTTCTTTGCTGTTATAAGTGGTGGTGTCGGTACTGTTGCTGTTCCCTGTGTTTGTTCCGTTATTTTTATTCTTGGTAGCAGATGAAGCGTAAGTGTTATTTGCGATATCACTCTCGATGTTCAGCATAGCACCAGGCGTATCAGAGCCGACAACGAGCGTGTAATCGTTGTGGGAATCATTGTGCATACTGCTATTGTTGGTTGTATCAACGCCAGACCTTGCAAGTACGTCAGTACCGGTTTTAGTGCCGTTATCCGAACTAGTGCCGTCAGCCTTGATAACCTCAGTAAGTGTGCCGCCAGTGTAGAATTGCCACTTCTCAGCCATAGCGTCATACAGCATATTGAAGTAAGGCATTCTCTCGTTCAATGAGTTGTTCAAGAAGAACTTGAACCGGTCAGGCGGCAGACAGCAGATTTCATTGAAATAGTAGTGGTTAATGATTTTCTGGTTCAGTGCTTCTCTCCACGCCTGCATATCACCAGCAGACTTGAGGAAAGACGGAAGTGGGTAATCTCTCATACCGATATCGAACCCGTCAAGAGTGAGCAGTTTGCCAAGTTCGATTGTATATGTTGCCATTATTCCTCACCCCCGTTATCATCTCCACCACGAGCACGAACATAGGAAATAGTGCTGGCGTTCTTGCTGTACTTATCGCCGTCAGTAATGTAAGGCGCATTTGCCAGACGGACAGACACGTTCAGGCCGAACATATCGTTGATAAGTTTACAAGCGTGTTTACGCTGAGACAACCCAATGTTTGCCAATGCGTTGGCTTGCTGGTCAAACTGTTCAACCTCGTCAGTAACACGCCGTTCCCGTTTGAAGTCTGCCATGCCGATACCAAGGAAAGACAGGTACTCATTGTACTTCGTAATCTTGATATCCTGTAACTGACCAGCAACGAACGGCGCATCTGTGCGGAGCACCATAAAACTGTTCGGGTCAAATGTGCCTTTCATACCGTAGATAACAGGAGTGTTACCGGTGTATTTCTGATATACAGCCTGTGCTGTCTGCTTCTGTTTGGTGTCAGTCAGAATCAACACAGGTGTTTTCTGAGCACCGATGTTGACTTTGATAGTCTGGTCAATGTCGTACAAGTCCTGAGTGTAACGAATAGTAGTAAGGAAAGTTGGGTACATATCAGGAGTGTTTCTGATAAGCACACAGTCCTTCATGTCGTATTCTGGGAAGGTTTCAACAGGGCTGATTGGCCTGATATACATTGGCTCATTGTAAAAGTTGATTCCTCTGAGTGCTCCGTTCAGGCACATATAGCCACGGGTTGCATGGTTAAAGAAAACAGCCTTGCCATAGGTGAACAGGCAATACTCAAGATATCGTTCATTCACGCTATCTGGTAATCCTTCCCACTTAAACATGGTACAGGCCAGAGATTTAAGGCGGTAGTAGTAGTCAGCGTAAGCGGCGTGAGACGCTTGTTTGTCTGCGAGTTCGTTATCGTAATTGTACATTTGAATCACCTCTTTAATTGGTGAACAGGCCAACTAGTTTGTCAACAATTAGGTCAAGTATCAATCCCACCACATAACCAACTAAAGCGCCAATCAAGTGGCCTAAACCGGGCAGTAAGTTACCACCAATTGTAATACCAGCTTGAGCGCATAAGTCTACAATTCCATCTCTGATAGCGTTAGTTAGGAAATCGGTTATAATAGGTTTGAAATAGCCTTGCACAACTGTTTTAGTAACAAGAACTACTGCCTGTGAAAGAATATTTTTAGCGGCTTGTCCTATGCTTATATCGCCTTTTAGAACACCGCCGATGGATTGCACGACTACATTTACAATACCAACGCCAAGGTCAGCCGCAACTTGTGCCGCCACTGGGTCTTTTACATTCGCTTCAATGTAACTGGTGATTGCTGTAGCACAACCGTGCATTGTTACATTTGCTAGAAAGTCTATTGAATCTCGTTTTGTGTTAGTTAAAAAGATTTGACAAGCCTGTTCAACATCACCAGTGTTGATTGCAATTGTAACTGATTGCCACCCGTTTTGAACAACTCTGTCAACATAGCCGTCAAGATAATTACCGAGACTGCTGGCTAGTTCGCTATTCGGGTCAATATCAGCGCTTGTGAAGATGTAGTCTTTTAAGCCGGATTTGGCTTGATTTACAGCTGTTTGTCCGGCTGTCACTACTGCTTCTCCAACTTTAGTGTACATGTAGTTAATTGAATTATTAACAACACTTTGCACAAAGTTATTGAATACGGTGTAGAAATCGCCGCCATTTAAGAGCTGATATAGCGCTTCTGAACCAGAGGATTGCACACCGCTAAGCTGTGCTTCTACATACTGACGAACTATATTTTGTACGTCACTGTTTGTGATGTTCTTTCCTTGTATGATGCGGTCTGAAATGGCGTTTACTGTTGCATCAAATTCAGATTTTGTAACGGGTGTTTCTGCTTCGTCACCTTCGACTAGTCGTTTTACAACATTTATGTCTTGTTCGGTGACATATTCTGATTTAACGTAATCGACCTGTGAACTTTGTCCTTCTTTCCATGGGTTTCCGGGGAAGTCTGGAATATTATTAGGGTCAACGCTGAATGAATAGCTAGTCTTACCGCCGTCAAAGTTAGTGTAATCAGTTCTTGTCGCACTAGTAAAGTAAATTTGAAAGTGTAAATGCGCACCTGTTGAAGTGCCTGTATTACCAACATTGCCTATTTTATCACCCTGACTTACTTTATCGCCAACGGTAACTTTAGGTGCGGCAAGCATGTGGGCGTATCTGGTATAATAGCAGTTGCCAGAAGCATCTTTTGTATCATCGTGGCGAATAAGGATGGTGTTGCCCCAGCTAGATGATGTATATGCTTGTACAACTGTTCCAGCTTTACTTGCGTAAATTGGTGAACCAGAAATTGCACCTCGAATTGATTTAACAAGGTCAAGACCGGCATGTTCTTGTTTGAATCCCTGAGAGCATTTCCAAGTTCCGACACCAAGCGGAAAGAACCAGCTATTAGTAGCATAATAGCCAGTTGGGATATCATTTACGGCATTTGAGTTGGTTCCTTTTCCGCCTGTTGCACCTTGTTTAAGAAGTAATGTAATGTAGTCGTGGTCATTTGCAGTAAAGTTGTTTTGTTCAAGCCAAGGGTTTAGCGCTTTAATCTGTTCTGGTGTGCGCCCAATCATGTTGCCGATGTTTTCTATATCGTTACGCCAGCTTCCAACGTATTGAGCTTTAATAGTGGCATATACAGCATTATTGCTGGTCATAGTCTGTTTTAGACCTGTTAAATTTTCATCAGCAGATGCCATATAATCACCACCTTACACAATTGCATTGTTTTGACCAAAATCGCCGTATGTCGCAGTGTATACCCAGAAGAACACACCGTTGTTGAATGCACGTTTGATAATGTTCATATCATCGTCTGGGAAGTTGCCGCTGGCATTTAAACCATTGGTTTTGATGTAAGTCCAACTGGCTCTAGCATGAAGGTTGATTGCTCTGTACTCGCTCTGTTTGTAGCCGTAGACGGTTAGGAACTTGTCAATTCGTTTCAAGATATCGAGCGGGGGTGTCTTGAATCCGTAAGATAAGGCGGTCTTTTTGCCAGCGATATAAATGTTACTTTGAGCAACGCCACCAGTAGCAGGGGCATTGTAGTTTTCAGAAATAGCAGTTAAGTCTTGCGTGATTTCATCAATGCCAGCTTGAATTTGTCCTGTTTCACGAGCCGCATTAAGGATAGTGGATGCGCCAGATATTCCTTGGCCAAGTGTGCTTCCCACATTTCCCTTTGCCCATGTCAGTGGGTTTGCTAAATCTACGCCAGCACCAATGACTTGCAAGGCACCACCAGCACCGCTCAACGCTCCTTGATAGAGGTTGTAACGCCTATTTTCTTTATTGCGCTGTACCATAATTGAATTTGACGCATTGTGCAAGTTGTAATCATTCTTGTACTGATTATACCCCCATTGGCTTTCAGGGATTGATACAGCCATTGACATTGATGCAATGTTGGTGTTGCTGTAATTGGTGATAATGAAACCGACTAAACCAGAAGTATCGTCAACCACGATTTTACCATTGATGTTTGCGCCAGTGATGTATTCAGGGTTGAACTCAATTTCTTGTCCCATCATCTGTGCATAAGCGGTAAGAAAAGCACCGGACAGCAGTTTCTTGTTTACGGGTGTATAACTTACTCCGTTTGCATCAATGTGTGACGGGTGTTTTGCATAAGCGATAGTTGCATCGTGGTTTGCGGGCCATTGCTGGATTTTGGTTACAGCTGTTGCTGTGCCGTTTTTGACATACCCGTTGAGTAAGTTTGTAAGAGAAGCATTGTCATACTTTTTTCTTACAGCCCCAGCACCGGAGATAAGGCCGTTCAAATCAACTGGCGGCAATGGATTTCCGGTATAATCAGTGGTGGCAAACACTGTAACCCAGTCGGGTTTCAAGTCCTGACTGCCAACCTGATAATAACCGCCGTTACCTGTACCGCTGAAATCCTCAGGTACAATGTTATCCCCGGCAACATCAGTATCACTGTGACACCTATCAACATAGCTGTCGTAGTAAGTGATATCAAAGAACCAAGTCTGAATAACGTCTGTGCTGACGTACAGCCTGACAGAACTGTTACTTGCCCATTCGATTCTATCGATAAAGGCATAGAACCATTTATTGGTGAAGTTGTTGTTCTGGTACATGATGTAGTTACAGTTATAAAGTAAGTCCACTTCGCCGTCTACAACAATGGTGTTATTCTTTTTAATGTACTGGAAGTTCTCGTAGGTTTTAATAGTCTTGCCTAAGAAATAGGCAGTCTGCGCTTCTCTATTTGGAAACCACAGTGTGTTCCTGTAATCACTCTCAAGTGGAGTGTCAAGAAGCCGTAAAGCTGTAGTAGGTGTAAACATAATTTGTACCTCTCTTGCCCCTGTCCCGCCCTCACTGGTCTAAAGCTCAAACCAGCTACCGTAAGAGAGAAAATTATGGAGCAGTTACGTTATGAAGAATTACTCTTCGGTGAATGCCCACGCATTGGCAAACGGACTGCAAGCCATAGTCTCCCAGTGATGCAGGAAGTAGGTGCGGCTCAGAGTGCTTGCATTGTACGGGGTTTCGGCCATCTGGAAACGGTTGTCGTGGGTGCGCAGGAAGGTGTTATCTGCAATGATTGCCAGCGTCTTAGCGGCATCACCGGCATCACCAAAGCTGTCAACCATCACCTGTCGGCCAAGGAACTCAGCCTTGCTCATGTTGAACGCCTTTGCCAGAACTTCAACGTCAGTAAAGGCGGCCACGTCAGCACGAACCAGAACACTGATGCGGTCAGGAGAAGTCCAAGTAGTCAGGGGAGTTGCGTTTGCAATGCCCTGAGCGGTAGCCATCTTCTGATAGCAGTTGTAGTTGGAAGAGGGGAACTGGAACTGGAGATATTTGGCACGCAGGTCGGTGACAAGGGTTTCAGCAAATGCCCGGTGGTCAGCACCAGCGGCCAGCGAAGTTTTGTTGATATTGCCATCGTTGATAGCCTGTCCAACGACACCCTTCATCAGCTTGAACTCGTCGATGTTGTCACCGCTGGTCAGGGTGTTCAGAATCATCGAGACGAAGTTGTTGAAGGTATCAGCGTTGGTGAAAGCACCAGCCAGCACAGCGTCATAGACGGTAACCTTGTACTTGTCCTGCCGATTGCGGCGGTAGTACACAGTCTTAACGTCAGGAGAAGCAGGGGACAGAACGTCACTCATTGCAGAGCTGTCGTAGGGAGTAGCAACAGCAGGGTTTGCAATGCTGTCCTGCACGTCAGTGCCGTAGGGGATATCAACGCCCTTGAAAATGCGAAGGGGGTTGTCATAGGTCATGTTGTGCGCTTCCTGAAACAGAATGCGGTTCACCAGACCATTGATGAACTCATTCATAAAGGGAGTGTACTGCATGATAGCGCCACCAGTTGCCTGAAGAGTGGCATTGGTAGCAAGCGGGATGTTATCTTTCAGAGTGGAACTCGTCTCAATGACGGCGTTCACAATGTCGATAGCAGTTGCCATAGTTTGTCACTATCCTTTCTAAATCTTTAACCCTTGAGGTTAAGTCTGCCATTGGTAAACAGACGGTTGATGGGGTCTTTATCCTCTTCCGGGCGAACAGGGGGTTTGAGCTGTTCTTCCGGTACCGTAACACGAAGGAAGAGGTTCATGTTGTCCTCTTTCAACTTCGCATTCTTTGCGGTAAGGTCATCAACATTACGAAGAGCCGTTGCTTTGGCGGCTACCTCTTCGCTGAAACCAGTGGTCAGTTCTGCCAAGATGCTGGTAACTTCGCCTTGGTCGGCGTTGTCGCCCATGTGCTTGATAAGCTCCTGTGTCTTGGCATTGAAATCGGCAAGCTCCATAATTTGCTCCTTTCAATTATTTCTTGTTAGTGCGGTAGTCCCACCGTGACTTTCCCTCTCTTACATCCACATGGACAAAGGTGTCATAAATACCAAGACCAAGCGAATTAGGGTATTTAGAATTGAGCCACGAGTACAACTTTAGCGGCGAAACACCGGAGATATAAATGTCTGCGGCATTGCCAAACATGTGCTGTGATTTAGGACTGGAATTTTTGAGTGAACTGTTGTAAGCTACTGTGCGATATGCTGAGTTGATAACGAGCGGTTTGTTGTAGTGGTTGCGGATGATTTCAAGTAAATCGAGAAGTGCTTTGTTTAGCACAATGACACGCGATAAGTCAGAACAGCGGAACTCATGTGATTTGAAATGAGGTGATAACTGTTCATCTGGGTTGAGGGTGTAGTCGAAAACATAATATTGCGCTAACTTCATATTATCACCCGGTTTTTGACCATACAGTTGTATTTATAGCACGCCCTGTAAGGGTCTGTAAAGTTACATGACCAGCGCTAACCCACGTTCCACCTAAATATGTAGAAGGGTTAGTATTGCTTCTTGTAAAAAGAAAACAGTCTGTATAAAAACTCGGGCCAGTTGCGCCAGTAGGCCCTTGTGGGCCTACCGGGCCAACTTCACCTTGTGGGCCTACCGGGCCAACTTCACCTTGTGGGCCTACCGGGCCAACCTCACCTTGAGGGCCAACGTCACCTTTAGGGCCGGGGTCACCTTTAGGCCCTTGAATGCCCTGTGGGCCATTTACACCCTGTCTACCTCTTGGGCCTTGCGGGCCAACTGGGCCAACTTCACCCTGTGGGCCTTGTGGGCCAGCTGGGCCTTGTACACCTTGAGGGCCTTGCGGGCCAGCCGGGCCGGGCAGACCAATGAAATCACCATCTCGGATACCCTGTAACAGGTCATTCAGTGCAGATTGTGCCTTAATTGCTGAATCGTTCGCAATCTTGGCGGCGGCTTTCGCCGCTTCTGCTTCTGCATTGATTTCCTCTACCAGTTGTACCCAAGCAGGGGATGCCGGTTCAGGCGTTGCCCCATCTTCAATGCCGGAGTTTTCGCTCACGGCATATTGGATATCAGCTGTGGTCAATGCGCACCTACCGTCAGTGCCCTCAATCGTGATAACACCACCAGCAGTGGTGGCAGTAATGAGAGCAGGAACATTGACATAATCATGCACAAACAGCTGTGCTGGCGGGTCTTGTTTATTTGCTGTGTGAAAGAAAGCTCTTACAGTGAGGTTTTGCCACACCTTAGAGCGAACAATGTGTAGACGGTAAATGTTTGCGTTCTTCTCATAGCCAAAGTAAATTGTGTTGTGCCATTCGGTGGGAAAGATTCTCACACCGCCGTTGTCAGAAAGCAGTAATTCAACGTCAATCATTGTTCTCACCTTCTTTCTTATTCAGCGCAGACAGGAACGGTGCAACCAGTTTCACCAAGTCCGGGTTAATCTGGCCCAAATTCTCAAGAACAGAAATAGCTTCCGTCACGACAATCAGAGTGCAGATAGTTGCGGCGGCAGGGAAATTGAATCCCATATCCACATAATCCATTGCATAGTCAGCGAGATAGCCGAACGCAATAAACAGGATAAAACTGGCTTTCTTGTAAATTCCTTCCCTTGCCTTTGTGGAGTTCAACTCTTTGTTCTTGACAGCTTTCAACACTCCGGTGAAAACGTCAATCACCATAAAGGCCAGAGCGAGTTTTACTTCCACTGGAACGGAATAGACGGCATTCATAAGCTCACCCCCTTTCCGGTCTAGCTTCTATAATTATTATACCATAGGCGCTTGAAAAAAGGAAGTAGGTATGATATAATTATTTTAGAGAGAAAATGTTCCACATACTGCGTATCGGAATATGAAAGTTTGCATACGCAAACATTTGTTATGCGAAACTTCGTTTCGCCGCCGATGTGAACAATTAGGAATTATTCCTAAAAAGGAGCTGAGACAATGGGTGACTTCTACGATGGTACAAAGCTACTATCTTTGATGGACACAAACGGTAACAAGCCAGAAATCTATATGTGTACCACAAACCGCTCTGGTGGTAAGACAACATGGTTCAACCGATACTGTGTCAAGCGCTTTATCAACTACAAAGAGAAGTTCATGTTGCTGTACAGGTTCAACTATGAGCTTGATGGGTGCGCTGATAAATTCTTTAAGGATATCGGCGTTCTGTTCTATCAGGGACACGCAATGACTTCTCAACGAAGAGCCGCTGGCATTTACCATGAACTGTTCCTAGATGGTGTTCCTTGTGGTTATGCTGTCAGTATCAATGCGGCAGACCAAATTAAGAAGTATTCTCATTTCTTCTCCGATACCAGCCGAATGCTAATGGACGAGTTCCAGAGCGAGACGAACCATTACTGTGCAGATGAAGTGAAAAAGTTCAGGTCTATCCACACTTCTGTTGCCCGTGGTCAAGGTGCTCAATCTCGTTATGTTCCTGTCTATATGCTGTCTAACCCTGTTACTCTGTTGAACCCCTATTACGTTGCTATGAATATCAGTTCCAGACTGAATGACAACGTTAATTACCTTCGTGGCGTTGGTTGGGTGCTTGAACAGGGATATGTTGATGCCGCTTCTAAGGCTCAGGCTGAATCTGCATTCAACAGCGCTTTCAGTGGCGATACATACGATGTGTATTTGACACAGGCCGTGTATCTGAATGACAGTTCTGCATTCATTGAACGCCCTACTGGTGCTTCTCGATACTTGGGCACTATCCGCTACATGAACAAGGAATACGGCCTGAGAGAGTTTCCTGACACTGGTGTTATCTACTGTGATGACAAGCCAGACCTTACTTATAAGTTCAAGCTGGCTGTTACCACCGATGACCATAGAGTGAACTATGTTATGCTCAATGCGTACAAGATGTTCACAGACCAGATGCGGTATTTCTTCGACCGTGGCGCTTTCCGGTTTAAGAATCTGCAATGCAAAGAAGTTATCTTGAAAGCGCTGTCTTACTAAGACAAGTTCACGAAGTGAACAATACAAATCTGCGCTGTGCGCACACTTATGTCGCATGAGCGTAGCGAATTAACTTATCCCTCTGAGACAGTATCACTGATACAGGCGGGTTTTGCAACGGCGATGAACCGTCCGCTATGTAGTTTCGTATCTGCAATGCGCTTTGGTACACCTCAGGGACAGGATATAGAAAACCCCTCTTGCCGTTCCGTCAGGTTCGACTTGAGGGGTTTGTTTTATACTGTCACGACTAGTACCACTTCTAATGGTTCAGCTAATGTTCTATCATTAAGAGTAGCCATTTCGCCTGTGCCCAGCTTGATTAGATAAACATTGTCATGGGAATCAAACTGGACAACCATGAATACAGCATTTTTAATACGGCACACGTCTGTCGGATGCAGTGTTCCTAAAGCAACAAGGTTCTTTTCTTTTTCTTGATAAGTAATTTCCATATTACCACCTCAATGCCAGCAAAGCCGCAAGAACCAGTAGTGCATCACAAATGTATACTGACTTATCAAGTTTATACTCGTATCTGAACACCGTGATGTAAATAGAGTATGATGCCGCAATTGCAAACACGATAACTTCGCTCACTTTTTATTCTCCTTTTCTTTTGTGTACCACAATGTAAACCCAGAACCAGCAATAATAGCTGTGAACGTCTTATTGGTATCAATATGGTACATGAAAACTTTAGACCTCAGCATATCATTGGACAGGGATGAAACTTTGATTGCACCATCGTTGATGCCCGGAAGATGCACATACTCTCTGTTCAGGGAATAGGCAACGTACATGAGGGAATCTTTAGACAGGCATTTTCTGTCATAGTTCTCACCGGGAATACGGATTAGCAGGTGCTTCCTTTTTAGCTTTTCTTCTGCCACTCCTTTTGCGTCAGGGATAATCCCATTACCCATTCTGTGTTCCCCCTTGTTGTAAGCACTCGCCAGCGTTTACCGCTGTCACCTTGTGAAAGATAAACCAGTCAGCTGGTTCTGGCTGATAGTGCTTGATGTGATACTTACAGCTGACATAATCGCAACCACCAGTTCTCTGGTCATACGAATGGTCACAGATTTTGTGTAAGTCTTTCATGTCACTCACCTCTTCAAAATAATAATGACCTTATCAAATGCGTATTGCGTAACCATAGCATGATTAGCCTGTATAGCCGAAAACACACTGACAATAGCTTTATCATATCGCCGCCACTTATCACGCTCACCAAACCTGAACGTAATAAACTCTTCATCACCATCGTACTTGAGTTCTACTTCTGTGTGCTCGTCAATGTCACACCACGCATACCAGAGTTCTTCCAATGTAATCATCGTACACACTCCCTGACTTGGATTCTTACCTTGTCTTTGCGAACCTCAAACGTGCTAACGTGAAGGTTCCTGAACTGCCTTTTCATGGGGTCAAACCTACCACGATACAGGAGTGTGAAGAAACTCCACAGCTCAAACTCGGTTTTCCAGCCGCAGTTCTGGCAGGACTGGTAAAATTCTTCAATAGTCATTTGAAATGCACCTCACAATCCATAATACAACCGGTGAAATCAAGTTCTTTAATCCAAAGGGTTGCTACCTGAGCGCCTTTGTATGACTTTGGAATATCGGGCCAGCGGCAACCAGCCCGAATTAAACCAGAACTGCTGTATAAATCAAACCGTGCATCTCCTGCAAAGAATAAGGTTGCATACAGGTCTTTAAGACTTGAAAATTTTCTTGTCATTTTAACACCTCATTGTAAATCAATACTGATTTTATTATCTACACTATTATAGCTAAACGTAACAACACTTGAATCGCCAAAGTCTTCCATTGCATCTTCGTAATAGGAATAGACATAGGCCCGGTGTGCGTAAGCGTCATAAACTTCAACAGCTGTAAAGGGTGTCCAATCTTTGAAAGCGCTCCACAATTCAGCTAGTGTCATTATATCACCTCAAGTTGATAACAAATAAATTTTCTCGTGGAAACCAGCAAAAATTATCAACTAACTTATCTCCATACAACTTAATTACTTCACGATAATAAGTAAATGTTTCAATAGCGCTAGGATTTACATGAAAAACTGAAACCACTGTATTGGGTAGCCAGTTACCGCATGAATCATAAAGTTCTTCAACAGTCATAGTATCACCTCATTGTAAAATCAGTGTCAACCAGCAACACGCCACCTTTGATTCTTCTAGGGAGTAGTTTGCCGGGAACTGTCAGTCCTGTTTTGAAATCTTTGAACGTCCGTGTTTTACTCAGAAATGCAATCTCTTCTGGTGTAAGTTTTGAATCAGCTAACGCTTGTTCCTCATTTCTTGGATTTATACCGTTTTCAATGTCCTCTGCAACTTTGTTGTCAAAGGATTCTGCAAACAAGTCTTTGCACTTTTTTGGCATTCCTGCACACTTGATATTGTAGTAAGAGTTCTCTATCGGCTCTAAGTCCTCGGCTACAACGTGCTCAATGTACGTCTTTTGGCGCACAAACCAGCCGATATCCCAGCTCGATTCTAGCTTCCAACAGCAGAAATTCGATGGATGCACTGTAATGCCTTTTAACTGCTCAGGCGGCAGGTCACAGTGTATACTGTCTGTGTCGGCGTAGATAAATCCGGGCTTGTCCTTTCCATAATAATTTTGTTGAGCCGCACGAATGGTAAAGTTGCGGGCATAACTAGTGATAGCTGAACCAACTGGAATGTATCCGGGTTTTTTGTCATTTTCGTCCACCTCGTAGAATCCAACAGAACCATCATCTTTTTCAAATGCAACTTTGAAGGAGCTGTTCATGCTAGATGCCATTTTTCCGTATAAATTGTTTAGAAATAGTTTTGCTAGTTGTCTCATAGCGCCTTTGCTTGTCTTTTTGATTGCGGCATACTTGTCAATGTACTCGTCAAACAGCCCAATAGTTGAATCAAACTCACAGTAATCAAGTAGTTCATAATCAACTAGATTGTAGTGTTCACGTAGTAGAATGAAATCTGTCTGGGTTAAGGTTAGCTCAACTCTGGTATCGTGCAAGTTGCCGTCAATGCCATAATACTCTGAGCGGGGAATGCCGTCTTTACCTACAATATCTGAACTTTCCAGTGCTTCTGTTCCCTTGTACATCCAAGAGCCTTTAATCTGCACAAAAGGTAACTTACCGGGTTTCAGATAAAAACGGGTCTTAATACGGAAGAAATAGAACTTGCCATATTCCCACAGTTTTTTAGGCTTTTCTGACGGCTGAAACCAGAACGGGTCATATTTGATAGGACAATTGTATGCGTCCCAGATATCGCCTTCGTTTGCTTCAACGTGGATGAACTTTGGTTTGCCGATAGGATAATCTGAGCCAGATTCAGAGTGCATTACAGATGGGTACAGACTGTTCACGTCTGCTGTAACGCCATTTCTGTATTCCTTGCACTCTTTGCCCTTCACCAGATAGCACCAGCCGCCCTTATAAGATTTGTGAATCCACTCACCAGCTGTACTTGAACCGTAAACTTCTGGGTCAAGCGGTATCTTGTATAAGTCTGGGAACAGTTTGCTGTAATCGTCTCCAACTGTGTGCCCCTTCTTGAACTCGTCAAGACAGCACGAACCAATAGTCAATTTCTTGTGCCCTTCTGAGAACATAAACTCAAGTGCTTCTTTGATAACTAGAACGTCATTAGCAATATACTTGAGTTCTTCTGGAGAGATAGGGCAACCAGCGTATCTATGCCCTTTATACTCCATATCTAGTTTCTGGTGCTTGGTTTTGAAACTGATTCCGATTTGTTTCAAGCTGAATGGTAGCAGTTTAAGACTGTCTTTGAGTTCAATGTAGTGACCGTTTACCTTTATAGTCATTGTGTACCATTGCCCCATATCTGAGATAACGTATTTGAACGACCTGTCAGGCATTTCCCAGTTCTTTTTGAACTTTCCACCTTGCTGGTCTGGAAGTGGGTCAAAAGCTTGTTTAAATTTGAGGTCATAGAGTAGGTACGACAACCAGAAGTTGCCATCGAATTTGAGGTTGTGGAAGTATACCACAATGTTCTCGTCCAGTGATACATAATACTCATACAGCTCACCAATGGAATGGAAAACCATAACGTCCTCAGTCCACAGTTCAACACTAGCGGCACTCCACACCTCAGTCGCTGTCTGTTGTCTCGTATTCTCTTCAACTGTTGTCTCAAAGTCAGCACTAAAGGTTCGCCACTTCTCGGAACGTGACATTAGATATCATTCCTCATTATCGTTATAGTCGAACTGCCCTTCAATAACGTCCTGCATATCGCTCATTCTATGCCGTATAACACCGGGTTGTCTATCACTTGGCATAAAGATTTTGAGGACAGTTTGCAATGCACTTGCGGCGTTTCCAGCATAACCAATAGCGGCTATAATGGACGCTTCTTGTAACTCAGTATAGTTATCATTTATACGCTGTGCAACCGCCTGTACACCTTCTCTTGCGACAAGAGCCTGTAAAGCGGCACGCATTTCATAGATGTTCTGACGGTTCTCTTCAGCCATCTTTTCTTTTCCGTAATCTCTATCGCCCCTGTAATCTGGTGCATCCCAATTGACGTGCATAGTTCTCCACCACGATTCATCAATAGCAGATGTGGGTGATTGAATAACATCAGTCAAAAACTGCTCAAATTCACCGTATGCTTTCAAGTCAACAAAGGACTGTGCAACAGTTTCAGCTGTGTTGCCAAGCATAACCTCTTCTTGCTGAGCTGGCTTTGCAGGTTCTCTGTAAATAGGACTGCTGGCATAACTAGCATACCGTTCTACTGCTTTTTCACCAGAAATAGGGATGCCCTGTGCATTTTCAGCGTACACATAATCTTGAACCTTCTGAGGGTCACTTGCTATTTGTTGCATTCTCTGCACATCTCTCAAGCGATACTTGTCAAGCTCAATCAAGCGCTGTATCTGTGGTGTAACTTCTGCTGTGCCACCCTCTGCACGCACTTCCTGTATATACTGGTTCACATTCAACAACAGCTGTTGTTTGGCCTTTGCAAGTTCTCTTGCGTGCATAGCGGCTACTTGTTGGCGATGATTCATAATTTGTTCATCTCCTTTATAAAAGAATCCCGGCCAGTGAATTGGCCACCAGCCGGGATACTGTAAGTGATTTTATCTAAGAAGAACTTTACCTTTCTTCTTAATTACTTGTTATTGATGCTGGTGATTAGCCGACCACAACACAGTCGATGTAATCACGTCCATTCTTGGACGTGCCGGTGGTGACCTGAATCTTGTGGAACTCTTCGCCGAACTGGGCGAACATTGCCACAGCGCTCTCAAAAGAGCGGCAGAACGTTGCAGAGTTGGTGCAGTAGGCAGAGCCGTCAGCAGTGGTCAGAGCCAGCAGTTTCATCTCCTTGCCGTCCTTGTCAGGCTCCGTGTACAGAACCCACTTGTCCAGCTCAATGGTCTGGCCCTTGATATCGGTCAGCTTCTTGCGCTCGGGGGACTGAACCAGCTTGTACAGGTCGAAGGAAGATGCAACTTCAGCGGACTTGTTGATGATATTCATAGTGATGCTCCTTATTTATTATGTGTTTGTTGTGTAGACGGACTTACTGTGCGTTCTCGTCAGACTTCTTCTGACGCTTGCCGAACTGGGCCGCTTCCTCAGGGGTGATATCGTTTTCCTCAATAACGTCAGCGTGCTCAAACCACTGTGCGGCGGTCATGCCGTAGGTCTTGACCTTGCAAGCCATAGCAGTGACGGCAACGGGGTTGAACTCGTCATTCTCCCAAACCTTCTGAACGGCCTTGAGCGCATCAGCAGTGTTTGCAAATGCACCTTCAAGCACAGCGGTCATATCAACCACTTCAAAGGTGTTGAGGTTGACGGCCTTGACGGTGGCAGTGGTAACGATGGAACGACGGGTGATAGAATACTTACGCATGATGAATACTCCTTTGTTTTGTGTTGTGTTGAAGCGTCTAAATTAGGAGATGGAAGTTATCTCCCACAATTATTGTACCATATCTGGGTACAGATTGACATGGACAAATGTTGCAGTCGGGATAGAGATTTTATACGTCCGGGTTATGGGACTTTTCGATAAGATTGACAAAAATTTAACAAACGGGTATTTCCAGCTAGGGCGGCACTTTTAACAGTTTCAACATGATTTACAACATCTCCCTTCTCGTGGTAATTCCCACGTTAGTACCCTGTACCGTAGTACAGGATACCGGCCTAGAAATTACAAGGCAAACAGCAATTCAGCTTTGCGATATGTAAAGTGCTCAAGCGGATAATTTGAACCAGACTTGACCAGCCAGATGGGCAGACCCTCTTCCAGTAGATAGGTCATAGCATCAGTCGGCGTTTTGAAACGGTTTTCGATATCTGGATAGAACGCCACATCCGGGTCGTCAAAAACCCTTGTGTCCATAGTGTAATAGGTGTTCTGGAGCTGTTCAGCAGAATACTGAACTAGCAGATACCGATACACACGGTGCGCCAACTGGGAAGCAGTCAAACGTGTACTCATTTTGCAGAATCCCCCTTTGCATCCATATAGCCGGACATATACTGCAATACCTCATCCAAATCCTTTGCGGAATTTGTCGGAACATCGGCCTTTACCATAGTACGAGCAAGCGACAGTGCGTTGTAGAGCTGAACCAGTTCAGCAGGTTTGTAGTTCTTGAGATACAGCCTAATCATATCACAGCCATCCTTTCAAAGTTGCATACAGGTACAGACCAAAGCATACAGCAACAGCCGCTAAAATAGGTGCGATACACTGGAAATGGTACATAGACATTTTTCATGCCCTCTCTTTCTCGTGGTAGTTCCCACGTTAGTACCCTGTACAGCGGTACAGGATACCGGCCTAGGAATTACAGCTCAAATTTACGCATATCATTAAATGTTAATTGCTTCAAAAGATAATTGCAATCATAATGCTGTGCATATTTACAAGCGGCGGCACACGCTCTACCATAAGAGCTATAAAGCCGTTCAATAACCGCTATTGGATTCTTGCTACTGTATCGGAACAACACAATCTGATACCATTCTTTATTTTTCATGTTAGAAATACCCCACATCCATGCCGACTTTCTTTGCGAGAGTAGTAAAGGCTTTATCATTTGCACTACAATCTTCAATCCAACCACAGCGTTCCTCAGCAGTGGTGAACATACGAGCCATATCCCACGCCAACCGGACGTAAATATCATTATATTCGCCGGACTTCTGGACTGCCGTAACATGTTCCGCCCACTGTTGGCGATTGAATACGTCACTGAACCAGTACTCAGCACGGGACTTGAGAATCGGATAATACTTTTTCATTTTCATATTATACACCTCTTCAATGTATTTTGGCTTGTCATCATCAGCGTACAAGTTGCCATCTTGTGCGGACACCGGATTAACCGGTGTTTCGACTTAGTAGTGGAAGCGTTTGCCATAGTTCCGGTAGTTGTTGTGCAAGTCACTAATGCACACGGCCATACCCTCAAAACGCATCGTGCAACCTTTACTCAATTTTTTCAAAGCGTGATACTCATTTGTACCCAACAGTTCAGTGGTAAACCGATTGACGTGCCTAGCAGTCGTGCAACTGCAATCAACAGGATACACCACTTCAACATCAACATCAGAGCCGTGATACTTGACAGATAAAATAGTTGTAGTATACGACACAAGTCGTACCTCTTTAAGATAACAACCGTCAATGTAAAACTCTATATGACACTGTGCAGACGGCATAGAACGCAGATGATAAGATTCAATTTTCATAATAAGCACCTCTTCAATGATTATTGTGTTCGTGGATATCCCCACGTTAGAACCCTCAACAGGGTTGAGAGTTCCGGCCTGTGGATATCAAGCAAGGTCAACAATGATGGATTCTCTCCAACAATCGCATTCCACATCCCACCCCTTATTAACTATACGCCATTTGCGGCCATTGCGCAAGTTATAAGAACCAATGATATAGCCATTTTGGCCCCAAACATACATGTTCGTAGCATCAAACGACACACTACCAACATCAATCAACTGGCAAATCAAATCCATTCGATTGAACACGGTGACGGTGATAGACTGATTATACTTTTTCATAAATAACACCTCTTCAATGTTTTTATTAGTGGTCATTCACACGTTACACGGTACAAGTTCCTTTGAAATCGCCACTTGTGCCGTGTTGCCTAGGAATAATCGGGGCCGTATAGCCACGCACGGATTTTCCACATTTTGAAGCCCATCTTGCGCCCTACGCAGTGTTCCGCTTATATAGCGTGGTGTCAAGTAGTTGAAACCTAAACTGTGTCAACCGCCCTTTTGCTATAAGCCGCTAAGTTAGCTGTAAATGCCTTTGGTTTAATCCCCATTTACTAGGCTTTGAGAACCATGTTCTCTTTACACCTTTATTATATCACATTTTAGGTGTTCTGTCAAGGGTTTCTTTGAACTTCCGTTTTGGACTTATCAATTGCCTTTTCGGTTGTTCTCTATTGTTCCCTCTTTCATTGTCTATATTATACCACTCTAACGGTACAATGTCAACACTTTTTTCAAAATAATAATAATTATCAGTTAAGTTCAGTGTTGTTCCTTGCCGTTGTGACAACACTGTATAGTTGTACAACGTACAGGTGTGCTCCATGGGGGAGTACAAAACTTTTTTCCTTGTATTCGTA
>ERZ1034876.553-NODE-553-length-20563-cov-8.989614_pt1 | contig 20563 bp, 11 predicted proteins | sample MGYA00520698_ERZ1034876 | MGnify/ENA primary metagenome ERZ1034876 (study PRJEB33766, sample SAMN09781723) | gut metagenome | biome: gut microbiome | host: Homo sapiens | place: Madagascar | study: EMG produced TPA metagenomics assembly of the PRJNA485056 data set...
GGGGGCTACGAGCCTTGCGCTCCTTTTCTGACTCGGCAAGAACGGAGGCTGGAAGGGGGCTACGAGCCTTGCGCTCCTTTTCTGACTCGGCAAGAACGGAGGCTGGAAGGGGGCTACGAGCCTTGCGCTCCTTTTCTGACTCGGCAAGAACGGAGGCTGGAAGAGGGCTAGAAGGGGGCTAGATGGGCACGCCCTGAAAGGGGGAAAAGCTTTATAATTATTTTTTTATCAATTTATTAACAATTTAAAATTCAAGAAGATTATGGCAATTAATTTGAAAGCAAAGGAAACCCTCATCCAGGTGGGTGAGTTGAAAGGTAAGTATCGTTACGTTCTCAGTACCGAGCTTTACAACAAGCTCCCGGAGAGCAAGGTTATCAAGGAGGCAGCTCTGAGAAGTGGCGTGAGCCGCGGCGTGATGCAGGCATGCTGGGATGCTGCCGGCGAAGTAATCAAGGCATGGTCTACCGAAGGCCACTCCGTAGCTATCCCTGGTCTGGGAACCATGAGATTCGGCGTGCGAGCCAAGAGTGTGGCTACAGTGGGTGAGGTGGCAGGTAGCCTCATCACCACCCGCAGAGTTATCTTCACCCCAAACGTGGATATCAAGGATGAGCTGCAGAGAACTCCTATCCAGATTACCTGTATCGACCGCAACGGCAAGGTGGTGAAGAACGTTACTTCGGGCGATGGCGGCAACGTGGAAGACCCGGACAAGGATCCTAACGGCGGTGGAACCAACGGTGGCTCCGACAATACCGAAGGCGGCTCAGGCAATACCGAAGGCGGCTCAGGCAATACCGAAGGCGGTTCAGGTAATACCGAAGGTGGTGGTTCAATGGGACTCTAGCCCTATCCTCCCCCATCCCCGTTCACAATTTGACTTAAAATGAAGAATCCCCAATCCTCGGGGCTCATCGGGAGCACCAAGAGATTGGGGATTTTTTTATTCTCTTTTTCCATAAAAAATCATGCTTCGCAAATGGGGGAAATTGCTTGAAGTAAAGGAATGAAATCATCAATACGGGAACAGGAGCGGAAGCACGAAGGTCATTACCACGCCGATGATGATCTGCAACGGCAAACCTACCTTCACGTAGTCCATGAACGTATAGCCACCCGCCTTCATCACCAGCGCATTAGGCGGAGTGGAGAACGGAGAGGCAAAGCACATGCTGGCACCCAACGTTACCGCAAAGAGGAAGGAATAAGGACTCACGCCCACCTGCTGGGCTGCCACCAAGGCGATAGGAGCCATCAACACAGCCGTAGCGGTATTGCTGATGAACATCGTCATCAGAGAAGTTGTGAAGTAGATGCCTGCCAGCAGAGCCGTCGGTCCCATCGAGCCGAGACTGTCCACCAGCCCCTGCGATACCAATGCCGAAGCACCCGTCTTCTCCAGCGCCGTAGACATCGGCATCATGGCTGCTATCAGCACGATGCTCTCCCAGTTGATGGTCTTGTAGGCTGCCTCCACGTTTCGGAAGCATCCGGCAAAGACGGTAAGCAGTCCGGCGATGATGACCGCCGTAACCGGAGCCACGGGGATGAAATCGAACACCATCATCGCTATCATCAAGAGCATGATGGCTGCAGCCACTGGCGCCTTGTAGTCCAGGAGCACTTTGTCTGCCGTCTTCTCCGGCTGATCCAGCACCACCCAGTTGGTGGTATCTGCCGTAAGATGGGCCAGATTGGTCCACTCTCCCTGCACCAGGAGCATATCTCCCACATGCAGCCTGGTGGCTATCAGATTGTCGGTAATATATTCCTTGCCCACCTTGCCGTCAGAAGAGCTTCCACCTCGCTTCACGCCCAGCACGTTGATGCCGAAGCGCTTGCGCAGGTTGGCATCTCCAATTCGCAATCCGGCAAAATTGGAAGTAGGCATCACAACAATCTCGGTCAGCCCCAGGTCGTAGAAATCAATCTTCACGTCCTTCATCTTCCTCAGGTCGTAATCCTGCGCAAACCGTTCAATCTTCTCCTCATCACCCATTATATATAAGGTGTCGTGCACGGCGATGGTGCTGCTGCTCTTCGCCATGTTCTGGTTGACGTCCTTCACGAGTCCCAGGCGCGATTTCTTCTCGTTTCTTATCTCGATGATGCTCACGCCATATTTCTTCTGGATGCTGAGGTCCTTGAGGGTCTTGCCCACGATGTCCATCATCTGCCCATTCTCATCGATGGCTGCAGCCGTGCGCTTGCTTGGCACGATGTAGCGATGCAGGTTGTCGAGCAGCTGGTATTCGTCTACCAGGTCGTCGAGCGACTTGCGGTTACTTTTTTTCTTACCGTTCTGCTTCTGGCTGAGAAAGATTTTGCTCAGGGGCATGAGGACGATGATTCCGATGGCGATGACGATGATTCCCACGGGGAAGAAGGAGAAGAACGCCAGGGGCTTGAATCCCGCCTCGGTAAGCACCTCGTCGATGACCAGGTTGGGCGGCGTACCGATGAGCGTGAGCATTCCGCCCAGGCTTCCTGCAAAGGCGAGCGGCATGAGGAATCGCGACGACTGCATTCCCGAACCCGCAGCCAGACTCATGATGATAGGCATCATCAGCGCCACGGTTCCGGTATTGCTCACGAAGGCTCCGATAAAGGAGGTTACGAGCATCACGAGGAGGAAGGTAACGGTTTCGTTGCCACGGGAGAGCGCCATCAGCTTATTGCCCGTCAGCTTGGCAAGGCCGGTCTGCATGATGGCTCCACCCACCACGAAGAGGCCTATCATCATGATGACGATGGGCGAAGAGAAACCGGCAAGAGCCTCTGCCGGCGTCAGGATTCCGAGAACCAAAAGTGCTGCCAAGGCAGTAAGAGCCACAATATCAGCTCTCACCCTGCCCCATATAAACATGGCAACCGTAATGATTAATATGATAAGCGTTATTGTCATGCTATAAAAAAAATTTAGATAATTGTTTCTTCTGATTATAAACTCTTTTGCAAAGATACTTACTTTTTATCGTTTATTTGCCATTCCAATGCTAATATTTCTAAATTTATTGAAGATATTTTCGAAAAACTGCAATTAATCCATCAGTTTTGGTTACCTTTGCAATCCAGATAGATAAACAGAACAATAGTAATAGAAGACTTTACAATACATTAATTTTTTTAGATAATGGAACAAAACAAGGTTAAACCAGCAGATGGCAAGCTGGGTATCATGGTTGTAGGTTGTGGTGCAGTTTCTACTACATTCATGACTGGTGTATTTATGGCTCGCAAGGGACTTGCAAAGCCAGTTGGTTCAATGACTCAATACGATAAGATTCGCGTGGGCAAGGGTGAAGAGAAGAAGTATCTTCACTACAAGGACATCGTGCCTATGGCAGATCTCAACGACATCGTATTCGGCACTTGGGATGTTTATCCTCAGAATGCTTACCAGGCTGCTATGTATGCCGAGGTTCTGAAGGAGAAGGACATCAACCCTGTGCGCGAGGAACTGGAGAAGGTGGTGCCTATGAAGGCTGCCTTCGACAAGAACTACGCCAAGCGCCTGGACGGCGACAACGTGAAGGACTGCAAAACCCGCTGGGAGATGGTAGAGGCGCTGCGCCAGGACATCCGCGACTTCAAGGAGAAGAACGGCTGCGCACGCATCGTTGTAATCTGGGCTGCTTCTACTGAAATCTACGTACCTGTGGACATGGAAATCCACGGCACACTGGCTGCTCTCGAGGCTGCGATGAAGGCTGACGACCGCCAGCACATCGCTCCATCCATGTGCTACGCTTATGCAGCCCTTACCGAGGGTGCTCCTTTCATCATGGGTGCTCCTAACACAACAGTTGACATTCCAGCCATGTGGGAACTCGCTGAGAAGACCCACATGCCTATCGCAGGCAAGGACTTCAAGACTGGTCAGACTCTCGTGAAGAGTGGTTTTGCTCCTATCATCGGCACCCGCTGCCTCGGCTTGAACGGTTGGTTCTCTACCAACATTCTGGGCAACCGCGACGGTCTCGTTCTCGATGAGCCAGCCAACTTCCATACCAAGGAGGTGAGCAAGCTCTCTACCCTTGAGACTATCCTGAAGCCAGAAGTCCAGCCAGACCTCTACGGCCATGGCAACGATGAGGACACTCAGTATTATCACAAGGTTCGCATCAACTATTATCCTCCTCGCAACGACAACAAGGAGGGTTGGGACAACATCGACATCTTCGGCTGGATGGGTTATCCAATGCAGATCAAGATCAACTTCCTGTGCCGCGACTCCATCCTTGCCGCTCCATTGCTGCTCGACCTCTGCCTGTTGAGCGACCTTGCAGCCCGTGCCGGCCGTTACGGCATCCAGCGCTTCCTGAGCTTCTTCCTCAAGGCGCCAATGCACGATTACACCAAGGGTGAAGAGGCTGTGAACAACCTCTACCAGCAGTACACGATGCTGAAGAATGCCATCCGCGAGATGGGCGGTTATGAGGCAGACGAGGAAATCGACTAAAAATATTATCCCCCGATAAAGGACGGTAATGGTTGATTTCAAACAGACGAAGGTTGATTTCAAACAGACGAAGGTTGATTTCAGCAATACGCCCTGAAAGGGCAGAAACTTCCAGCCCAGGGCAACACCCTGGGTTGTAGGGAGTTATAAATATACGCCCTGTAAGGGCAAAAGCTTTAGAATATGGGTAATAAAGCTTTTGCCCTTACAGGGCGCCTTGCTGACTGCTGTTTATACCCAGGGCGCTGCCCTGGGCTAGGAGCTTCTGCCCTTTCAGGGCGTGCGGGGCGAACTTACAAAACAGGGCGTGCAGGGCGAACTTACAAAACAGGGCGTGCGGGGCGAACTCGCTAAACTTGACAAACATTTAATTATATATTTATGACAAAGAAAGGTAAACATACCGTTTTATTTATTTGCCTCGGCAACATTTGCCGTTCGCCAGCCGGTGAGGGCATCATGAAGAGTCTGGTAGAGAAGGCTGGACTGAAGGATGAATTCGAAATCGATTCTGCCGGAATCGGCAACTGGCACGTGGGGCAGCTGCCTGACAGCCGCATGCGGAAATGTGGCGCCGAACACGGATATAATTTCAACAGCCACGCCCGCCAGTTCCAGAAGTCAGATTTCGGGAGATTCGAAACCATCGTAGTGATGGATAATGAGAATTACCGTGCCATTACCTCCATGGCTTCCTGCCAGACAGACAAGGACAAAGTGGTCCGGATGGCCGATTTCCTGACCCACCATCGCGAATACACCACCGTTCCCGACCCATATTATGGCGACATGGGCGATTTTGAACTGGTCATCACCCTGTTGGAAGATGCCTGCCAGGGGTTGCTGCAAAGCATCATCGGATAAAAAAATACAACATATTAATCATACTATCATCTACAAAAAAAAGTCCTCCGGAAGTAAACATCGCATTACTTCCGAAGGATTTTTTTTATGATAGCATTTTTAAAAATAATATTTTTCATGATAGCATTTTTTCAAATGATAGAATCATAAAACTATCGCTTTACGATTTCAATCTTCTCGCTTCCGCGCTTGATGAAATTGAACGGCAGGAGTTTTACCTGCGTACTGTCGTTGTCGATTATATGTCGAGTTTGTGTAAGTATTTTTCCTTTCGCATCGCGAAGTATCAATCGGAACGGATAAGTGATTTTCTCATGATTCAAAAGTTTTTTATACTATAATTCCAGCGCTGCTTCCTTCAGGTCAACAGCCTTTGCCTGGAGCTTACCCTTGCCCTTCAATACCACCACGCACTTGCCGAAGAACGCCTTGCGATGAGGGTCAGTAAAACGCTCCAGAGAGGTCTGGCAACCATTATCCGTTCCCAGAATCTGAGCATCGGAAGAGAAGAAAATCTGGTTCTCTGCATTCGGACAGAGATTTCCGTCCTTATCCACCACATTCACTTCTACGAAGGTTGTAGGTTCTGCCGAGCCATAAGCCAGATTGCCCTGATAGGTCTTCTTCAAGACGATGTGATGAGGAGCCCCCGCAGTTCTGATGGTCTGCTCGCCCACCAGCTTGCCGTCCTTTCTGGCCACCACCTTTACTTCGCCCGGCTGGAAGTCAACTCGCCACATCACGTGATATTCCGTACTCTTCCGGAAGGCTTCGCCCTCGTTCTTCTCACCATAGACGGTCTTCTTGCGAACACCCTGGCTCTTGCCGTTCACGAAGAGTTCCACCTCGTCTGCGTTGTTGTAGTAGCACCACATGTCGATGGTCTGTCCCGGAATCCAGTTCCAATGAGGGAAGAGATGAAGCACGTTCTTCTGCGTCCACTCACTCTGATACATAAAATAGCTGTCCTTCGGGAGACCCGCCAGGTCGATGATTCCGAAGTAGCTGCTTCGCGCCGGATAAGCATAAGGAGTAGGTTCGCCGATATAATCGAAACCGGTCCAGATAAACTGTCCGCCCACGAAATCATGATGCTTCACCACGTCCCATGTCTCCTCGTGCGTGCTGCTCCATGAAGCATGCATGTTGCCATAGGCAGAACACTTGAAGGAAGGGTCGCAGTAAGGCAGCCACCACTCCTTAGGAGCCGTATAGATACTGTCGCTCGGCATCATGTAAAAGCCGCGCGTCTGCAGGGCAGAGACACTCTCCGACATGATGAAAGGCTTGCCAGGGAAGTTCTTCGGAACATCCTTCACCCATTGATGATGGTAATTGAACCCTATCACGTCGATGGCTCCACTCTTGAAGAGATGGTTCTTCGGGTCGGGCTCATTACAACCAGCCGTAACCGGTCGCGTTCCCCACGGATCATACTCCTTGACTATCTGGGCAAGATGCCGGGTAAGGAGCGAATTCACGCTCAGCTCATCGCTATGCGCCAGCGTAGAAGCATCATGACCTGCATTCAGAATGAGATTCGCCTGCTCCAGCGAAAGCGTATCTGCCGCAGCATCCGACCATTGCTCCAGCACCTCGTTGCCGATGCTCCACATGATGATGCTAGGATGATTGCGGTCGCGCTTCACCAGGTCAGAAAGGTCACGCCTGTGCCACTCATCAAAGAAGCGGGCGTAGTCACCATTCGATTTCTTGCGTCGCCACATGTCGAAACTCTCGTCCATGACGAGGATTCCCATCGAATCGCACATGTTGAGGAGTTCAGGAGCCGGAGGATTATGGCTGCTCCGGATGGCATTCACGCCCATGTTGCGCAGGATGGTAAGCTTGCGATGCATCGCATCCTCGTTTACGGCAGCACCCAGACAGCCGAAATCATGATGCTCGCAGACTCCATTCAGCTTGATATTCCTGCCATTGAGGAAAAATCCCTTCCTGGCATCAAACTTCACATCACGGAAGCCTGTAGTGGTTGTGGCTACATCCACCACCTTCCCATTTAGAATCAGCTCACTCTTGACGGTATAGAGATATCCCTTTCCGATGTCCCAGAGATGCGGATTCTTCACCTGCAGTTTCTGTTCCTGATCACCTTTACTCTTTGCTACAATCTTTCCTGCAGCATCATAGATGGTGTTACGGACAGAGAGTTTCATCCTGTTGCCGGAAGCTGCAAAATCCGTCTTCACCCTGACATCACCCTGAGGAGTGGTAGAAACATACTGTCCCCATTGAGGAATGTAAGCCTTCTTCATGGTCTTGGTGAGCCAGACGTGGCGATAGATTCCGCAGCCCGAATACCATCGGCTGTTAGGCTGGTCACTATTATCCACCTTCACGGCAATCACATTATCACCCTTCCTATTAATATAAGGTGTAAGGTCGTACTCGAAAGTACTGTAGCCGTAAGGACGGGTTCCGAGCTGATGGCCGTTGATGTAGACGGTAGAGTTCATGTAAACTCCATCGAAGGTAATGGTAAAGCGGTCGTACTTCTCATGAGGATTCAGGGAGAAATGCTTCCTGTACCATCCTATTCCGCCTGGCAGAGCGCCTCCGCTGGCTCCCGAAGGATTGCCTGGAGAGAAATCGCCCTCTATCGCCCAGTCATGAGGCAGATTCAGGCTTCGCCAATGGGCGTCAGCATAATCCGCTTTCCACATTCCTGCAGAATCAGCCAGAGTGAAAAGCCAGCCCTTATCAAAAGACAGATGTTCGCGGGCACTCATCGGAAGAGCGAAAAGCCCGCTCATCAAGGCTACGCTAAATATTGTTTTCTTATTCATTCTTTCCTATCAATATAAAAAATCCCACAGACTGCACGGATTTTCACAGATTCATCTTTCCTGAAAGAGATTTACAAATATCTGTGTAATCTGTGAAATCTGCGGGAGATTAGATTACTTCAATTTTACAGTTACTGCCTGACCGGCATACTTCACCATCTTGCCCTTAGGAGCCTTGGCGAGGTTGACGCCCTGGTTGTTCTGGGCATTCACCAGAATCACGTTGAAGCGACGCTTCTGCAGCATTCCGTCGAATGAACCCTTGCGAGCACCAATGGTCAGGGTCTTCTGGGCATCATTATACTTGAAGTCTATCATAGCATACTTGCCCTTCTCGTAGTTGTAGTTGGTTCCCTCGTCCTCATAGAGCGTATAAGAACCGTCCTTGCCAGCATAGACATAAAGGTCGATGAGCTCAGCCTTCTTCTGGTCGCTCCACTCCATCTCCGGACCAACAGGAAGGATAGAACCCTCTGGCACGAAGACTGGAATCTTCTCGAAAGGCGCATCGGCTACGATGGTCTGACCACCTGCATAATACTTGCCGGTATAAAAATCGTACCAGCCCTTCTGCTTAGGAAGATAAACGTTACGGCTGTACTTCTGATACTCGCCTACAGGACAAGCCATCAGGGCAGGACCGAACATCCACTGGTCCTTGATGTCGTAAACATTATCATCGCCGTTGAAGTCCATTACCAATCCACGCATCATGGTGTAATCCTTGAAATGAACCATACCCGCCATACTGTAGAGGTAAGGCATCAGACGGTAACGGAGCTTGTCGTAAGCCACGATGGTCTTGTAAGCCGGATGATCGGCTGGCGCAATATTCCAGACCTCACGGGTAGGCCACTGGCCATGAGTACGATAGAGCGGAACGAAGCAGCCGAACTGGTTCCAGCGAGCCTGCAACTCGCGCCACTCCTTCAGGTCGGCATTCTCCTTACCGGTCTTGTCAAACTCCTGCTGGGCAGCCACGTAGCGGTTCTCTACGCAGAAACCACCCTGGTCCATTCCCCAGAAAGGAAGACCCGCCATAGAATAGTTCAAGCCGGCAGTCATCTGTGCGCGCATGTCCTCCCAACGGGTAGCAATATCGCCCGACCAGGTAGCCGTGCTGTAGCGCTGCTCGCCTGCAAAGCCCGAACGGGTAAGGAGGAAGACACGCTGGTTAGGGTTCACGCTACGCTGGCCATGATAGATGGCATCAGCATTCACGATGCTGTAAGCGTTGAAATATTCGGTTGATGTTCCGAGGGCTGTAGGACCGGAAAGGGCCTTGCGGTACCACATCGGAGTACAGTCGCGAACGTTTGGTTCTGATGCATCCATCCACCATGCGTCGATTCCGAACTTATACTTGGTATAGAGATTCTCGTCCATCTGGCGCCAGAACATCTTGCGGGCACCAGCATCATAAGCATCATAGAAAGAGCCACGGAAGCCGAGCCAGTCATGAATATCGTCCTTGATAGCCTGATGATACATCCAGCCCTTGCTGTCGAGTTCCTTATAGTTCTTGACGGTATCGTAGAACTTAGGCCATACGGAAATCATGAATCTTCCATTCATGGCATGCACGCTGTCGAGCATCGCCTGAGGATTAGGATAACGGGCAGCCTCAAACTCATGGCTTCCCCATGAATCGAGCTTCCAGTAGTTCCAGTCCTGAACGATATTGTCTACAGGAATCTTCAGGTCGCGGAACTTCTTGAGGTTCTCCTCGATGTCCTTGCTGCTCTGATAGCGCTCACGGCTCTGCCAGAAACCGAGGGTCCACTTAGGATAGAGCGAAGCCTTGCCGGTAAGCGTACGGTAGCCCGAAATCACCTCGTCGAGGTTCTGACCGGCAATGAAGTAGTAATCCATGTCAGGAGACATTTCGCTCCAGATGCTCAGCTGATTCTTCTCAGCCTCTGAACGAGGAGCTGCTACGCGAAGACCGCAGTAGGAAACGTCGCCATCTGGCTGCCACTCGATGCGGATAGGAGTCTTTACACCCTTCTTGATTGGAGTTTCAAACTTGAAGGAATTAGGATTCCAGGCTGTACGCCAGCGCTCAGGCACAACCAGCTTGCCGTCGATATAAATCTTCATGTAGCCGGCATAATAGAGGATAAACTGGTAGAAACTGTTGGTTGGAGCCTCCACATAACCCTCGTAAACCACCTTGGAACCATTCAGGGCAAAGCCCTTAGGCAGGTTCTGGATACCGCCCTTGTCGGTCTTGTTGCAGATTTCAGAAGTCTCAGGCATCGCATATTCAAAGTAGATGCTGTCTTCGCCACGGACAATCTTCTGTCCGTTCTTATCGACGTAAGTACCAGTAAGCTGACCTTCCTTTCCGTCCTTGTCGTAAAGCTTGAAGGCACGGTTGAGCTGGAGATAATCTTCAGGATTACCCCAACGGCAATAAGAATAGGAATCCCAGAGAATACCGTAGTTCTTGTTGGAAATGACGAAAGGCACACTCACCTTCGTATTATACTGGAAGAGGTCTTCGTTCTTGCCCTTCATGTTCAGTTCCTCACTCTGATGCTGACCGAGACCATAGAAGGCCTCGTTGTCAGGAGAATCGAAGAGGGCTCTCCATGACCATCCGTGCTTCTGAGATTCAGGAACCTTGGCGATGTCTACGCCAATCTCACGGTCAGGAACGGTAAAAGGCTTGAAAGTCTTTCCACCCTGAGCCACCTCGTTGAGGAGCACATGATCCTTCAAATCATAGAATGTAATCTGACCGGTAGCCTCATTCAATACGGCACGCATGGCGGCTGTGGTAATGATGAGCTTTTCGCCCTGTTCCTCTACCTTATAATTAGCCTTGCCTTTCTGAGGCACGATGATGAGACTCTGCTTGTCGCGGAATCCCTGCTCGGCAGTAGCCTGCACACGGATAATCTTATCGCTCACCACCTGGAGGCGAATCTGACTAGGACCAAAATTCTGGTGCTGTTTCAACTGAACGGTAAGATAGTTACCTTTCTGAATAAAGCCTGCTGCCTGGAGCCCAGAAGCGCTCATCAGCAAAACGGCTGAAATCAATAACGTCTTAGTTAGCTTCATACTATATTGTTTATACAAGTTTTTTAAACTTATGATTATTAGATTGAATATCTGCCTGCAAAATTACTTTTTTTTAGTGATAATAATATGTGGAAATGTAACAAAATAGGGTATAAAATGTTAATTACCACATTTTATACCCTTTTCGTTAACAAGAAATCAAGAGATTCCTATGGTTTTCTATGATTAGATACTCTCGCCATTCAGTTTTTTCTTATACTGGGAAGGCGTCAGTCCATACGTCTCCTGGAAGTATTTGGTGAAATAGCGAGGATTGTTGAAACCTACCGTATAAGCGATTTCGCTGATGTTCAGCTCGTCGCTATGAATCAGCTCTTCAGCCCGCTTGATGCGCTTGGCACGCAGATACTCTGAAGGAGTGGTACCCGTGAGCGAAACCATACGCTTGTAGAGCTGGACGCGCGACATGCAAAGATGAGCACTCATCGACTCTACCGAAGTATCCGGATCGCCCATCATGTCCTTGATGTATTTATCCACATCTGCCAGGAACTTGCGGTCGCTGGCGGTCATTTCAAAGTCGCCCAGCTCGCCCTTTGGAATCACTCTCTCCTTAGGCTGGCTTGGGTCCTTCTTGCCTTCCTTATCCTTGTCGAGGATAGAACGACGGGCAGAACGGCGTGCCCAACCCAAGAGATTGCGGATGCGCAGATTGAGCATATCGATATTGAACGGCTTGATGATGTAATCGTCTGCTCCACTCTCCAATCCCTCTACCTGATGGTCGGTAGCCAGACGTGCTGTCAGCATCACAAACGGAATGGAAGCCGTCTCCTCGTTGCTCTTCACCATGCGGCAGAGTTCGATTCCGTCCATCACAGGCATCATCACGTCGGAGAGGATGACGTCCGGACGAACCTCGATAATCTTCTGCCAGGCATCCTGACCGTTCACGGCCTCGATGACCTGATAGTCGGTAAGCACATCACGCATAAACTCGCGGAAGTCATCGCTGTCATCTACCAGAAGCACCTTAGCCACATAGTTCTTGCGGGTAGGCTTGGCGGCGTGCGAAGAACGATGAACGCCATAGAGCGCATCAGAAGAGCCTCCCTCATCTACCGTCTCTTCCATCGTATCCTCAGCCTTATGAACGGTAGCGATGACTGGAGCCACACGCATGGATTCCAGATGGGCGTTGGTCTTGGCAGCTCCGCCATCATCCATCGGCAAGTCTACGATAAAGACTGAACCACCGCCATCGTTGTCTTTTACTTCTACCTGACCTCCATGAAGTTCTGTAAACTTCTTAACCAGGTTGAGTCCGATTCCGCTTCCTCCGGCAGGCTGCATTTCCGTGCCGTTCACCTGATAGAAACGTTCGAAGACGTGTTTCTTCTCCTCATCGCTGATTCCCTTGCCGTTATCAGCTACGCTGATGCGCAACATGTCGTGAGTATGGTCTTTCACCTCTACGCCCAAGGCAACGGAAAGCCTAACCGTAATAGATCCTCCGTCTGGGGTGAACTTGTAGGCATTACTCAAGAGATTATTGATAATCTTGCCCACCTTGTCAGCATCAAAGGTCATGATCAGCTTGGAAGTATACGACTCGAAAGACAGATTCACCTTATTATTAGCCAGGATTCTGAACGAATTGCAGATACTGTCCACAAAGCTCACGATATCCATACGGGCAAGAGACAGCTTCTCCTTGTTCTGGTCGAACTTGCGGAAATCCAGAATTTGGTTGACCAGATTCAGCAGTCGGGTTGCATTACGATGAATCAGTTCGAGCTTTCTGCGCTTCTCAGGGTCAGCTTCATCCCGAATCATAGCAACAAGAGGCGAGATAATCAGGGTGAGCGGAGTTCGAAGCTCGTGGCTCACATTGGTAAAGAAGTTGAGCTTCAGCTCGTTCATCTCACGGGTCTTCTTGATACTGTCTTCCCTGATCTGAATTTCATACTTCACTCTCTGCTTCTCAATCATGCGGCGGCGATAGTACCAGAGGACAGCCACAACAAGGAGCAGATAAAGAATGATGGCCCAGGTAGAGAGATAGAACGGAGGATGGATGTGAATCTTGAGTCGGCTCACCTCTTCGCTCACAGTTCCGTCTCCATTCACCACCTTCACTTCGAGCACATAATTGCCCGCGAGGAGATTGGTAAATGTAACTTCCGATCTTCCGTCAGGAGTCATCATCCACTTATCGTTCAATCCCTTCATGCGATAAAGGAAGCGGCAACGTGCCGGAAGCGACACCTGGTCGGAAGCCAGCTGGATGGTAAACGCCTTGTCCTTATAACTCAAGTCAAGTTCCGGATTGCTGTCGAGCGATAATTTAAGTGGCACTCTGCCCTCGAAGTTTTCGCCCGCAGTAAGAGGATGGTCAAAAAGAACCAATCCGCTGAAGAGCACATGAGCCTGCTGCTTGTTGGCGCGAATGGTTTTAGGCCGGATGATGTTAATACCATCCTGACCGCCCACGACAATCGCTCCGTTTCGCATCAGATAGGCAGAACGGATATTAAACTGACGGCTCTGCAATCCATCCAGCGAATTGAAACTGATCATAGTCAAATCCCACTTACCCTGAGCATCCTTGGTCAAGGTAACGCGGGTGACGATAAACTCGGAAACCAGCCAGATATTATGCTGATTGTCCTCAATAACAGAACAGCCCACAGCTCCTGTGGTTCCATTCAGTTCGTTGATGGATTCATACTGTCCGTTGCTGCTGTCATACATCGAAATACCTCCAGGGGAAGCCATCCACAAGATGCCACGGCTATCCTTCATCGCATAATTGACAGAAGGACTCTCAAAAGGAGTTCCGTCCTTGGTACTATTGATGTTGGTCATCTTCCTACTATGAAGATCAAAGACAGAAATATACTGGGAATGACCTATCAGAGCCTCATGATTATTGAGCAGGAAGATGGAATTGATGAAATTGCTCGTTATTCCCGAATTGGCAATATTGAAGGTAGAGAATTTCTCTGTGACAGGATCAAAAATCTGCACACCACTTCCCAAAGTACCGATAAGCAGACGATGCTGAGGGTCTTCCTGGAAGCACCAGACGCTATTATTAGCCAATCCGCTATTGGAAATATTGAAAGTCTTCCACCTGCCATTCTTGAATTGGGTAAAGCCGCCGTTGAAGGTTCCAAAATACATGGTTCCATCCGTCATGGTTACGCTGCTCACCACAACATCAGTACCAAGCCCAGTCTGAGCCTGACCGAAATGCCAGGTCTGCCCGGTTACCGGATTATAGCCCACGATTCCCTTGTCGTTGGTTCCACACCACAGATTTCCTGCCAAATCCTGCGTAATGGTACAAACATCACCAAGCGGAATGGTATTGAACTTGCTGGAAGAAGGTGAATAATAAGCCACACCATTCTTATAACTGCCAACCCATACGGCTCCAAAATTGTCAATATAAACCTTTTGCAAAGAATTGTCTACAATACTTCCCCGGACATTACTATGCACATACTGGTGACAAGCCTTTGTCTTGAAATCAATATAGAAAAGTCCATGATGATCGGTAGCCACCCACAAGGCACCATTTGCATTTACCTGAAGATCGCGGATAACGATACGGTCATTTACCGGAACAAGAATTCCTCTCTGTGCAAGATAGGAACGCGTACTCAGCCATTGTCTGTTAAGAGAATTGAAGACATAAGCCTCCGTAGTTGTTGAAACCCAGAAAGTATGATTGTTCTCTACAAAACTGTAAGCGCCATTATCGCCACAAAGACGATGGTCTTTCAGGAAAGTATTATACCAGAGCGCACTCTGTTTGTCACCATCCAGCAGGCACAGCATTCCGTCGCCATAAGTAACCAGCAACTTACCGTCTACATCCTTCAGACTACTGATGTCCCCATCCATGAGACAACCGCTCTTGGGCTTCTTCACATATTTGAACAGGTAAGTGGTTTCATTCTTCACATTATAATAATAAAGACCCTTACCCCATACCTGAATCCACATATTCTTCTGTGAATCCACCAATAGTCTCTGTGGTACACCCTCTACGTTGATGGTCTTCAACCATACTTCCGGCTTGCGGTCGAACTGCTCGGTAGTAGGGTCATAGACACAATACCCCACAGAAGTATGCACCCAGATTTTTCCTTCATTGTCCTCCTGCAATTCATCTACGTAATTGTTGGCCAATGAAGTCTGGTTTGTGGCACTATACAAGAAGGTCTTCATTCGGAATCCATCAAATCGATTGAGTCCCGACTGAGTACCAAACCAGACGTAACCAGTCTTATCTTTCAAGATAGCATTCACCTGGCTATTACTGAGTCCGTCACGGTTATTCAAACTGGTGAACTCGATGTTTTGTAAAGCCGCTCTCATCTGGAGAGGCTGCAGAAGCAGCACAAATCCTAGAACCATGAGGGCCCGCCTTAGCAAATTCAAGTTTTTAAAAATCTTCATTCAAGGTTTATATTTATAGTTTGTTATTTTATCTTTATCATCGCTTTCCATCGTGGTTCATCAGTCTTTAAGTGGTTATTCAGTTTTAGGGAAAAGTTCCTTTAACCCTGCTTCTCTGAGCTTTCTCTGATTTTCAGAATCATCGGTACAACTTCCTTGTAGATTTTCTCATCCCCATTGATGCTGCGCATGAGCAATTCGCAAGCCTTGGTACCCTGTTCGTGCGCCTTATCCATGATGGCAGAAAGGCGTGGAGTAACGAAGGCTGCCGTATCTCCATCCGTGAAGCCGATAATGGCAACATCTTCAGGAATGCGTAAGCCCTTAGCCTTGATGGCATCAAAGGCAGCATAGGTAATGATATCGTTGAAAGCAAGAATAGCATCCGGGCGATTCTCACTCTCCAGAAGTCGAAGTGTAGCATTACGGGCTACATCGAAATCAATCTTGTCACAGACTACCAGATCGCGGTCGATAGGAATACGGTTCTCCCTGAGCGCTTCCAGATAGCCATGCTTGCGACGGCGAACCATATCGAGATGGTTAGGACCGCCAATGAAAGCAACACGGCGGGAGCCGGTCTCAATCATGTGCTGAGTAGCCTCCTGAGCCGCCACATCACCATTACCCACAACCTGAGAGAACTTGTCTTCCAGGCAGCAACGGGCAAAAAACACCAAAGGAACTCCCATCTTGTGGAGCTGCTCGAAATGAGAATAGTCGGTAGTATCTTGTGCAAGGCAAGCAATAATACCTTCTACATGCATATCAAGAAAATTATCAAGAGCCTTCGCTTCACGCTCATGGTTCTCATGACTATTGGCACTAATAACCGAATAGCCACACTTTGAGGCATAATCTTCTATGCCATCCAGCACGGCAGCATAATAGTGGGTAACCAGATTAGGAACAATGACGCCTATCACCCTTGGAGCTTCCTTCCGAAGACTCTGTGCAAATGGGTTAGGCCGATAGTTGAGCTCCTTTGCCAAGGTCTTGACTTTCTGAGTCATTTCCTCTCCCACCTCATGACTATTTCGCAAAGCTCGAGACACGGTAGCGATGCTCACTCCCAGCTTGTCTGCGAGATCTTTTAGTGATGTTCTACGTTGCTTCATTTACTAATAAGTTAGATTAGAAGATGCATTATTGCACTTTTACGTGCAAAGATACAGATTTTATTCGAATTTGCAAACGTTTACGTGTGTTTTTTCAACAGAATATGCTATTTTTTCTATAAAAACTTGTAATTTTGCACGCAGTAAGTAATGAATAGTTGATAATAAGTTAGTTAGAAACAAAGGGTTTCAGACTGTCGGGAGACAATCTGAAACCCTATTTTTTAGCCGTATACAGAAATACGTTTTTCGCTTTGCCTTATAAATATCATATTCTGCAGAAATTCTAAATATAATATTCTGCAGAATCTACCAAACCAGCTCTTAAAGCATATTTTGTAGCCTCATGAACATTATTTACGCCTAATTTTCTGAAGATGTTCTTACGATGGGTGTTCACGGTATGGAAACTGGAGAAACGCTTTTCGGCTATTTCCTTCGTAGTCATTCCTAATGCAATATCTTTCAGAATCTCAGTCTCAGTCTTGGTAAGATTTACCTTTTCTTCTGTTTCTTTCTTAGGAGCGAGCAATACTTCCATCATGCGCTGGCAGATGAAACGGTTGCTGGCTGCACAGAAACGGATAGCCTCCTTGATTTCCATCAGCGGGCTCTCCTTCAGGAGAATACTGAACATACTACTGCTAGCCACGAGTACCTTCACGAAGTCGGTACTCAAGTCTTCACAAAACAAGAGCCATCGGGTATAAGGAAAACGCTGATTCAGGATGAGCAGCTCTGCAGCATCGTTGATGTCGAAATTCGTGTAGTCGAGTATCACTACCGTATCTTCGTTCTCTTTGAGCGCAAGCATCAGCTCAGCCTTGTCTTCCACATACTTGCTTTCCAGCCCTTCCATTTTCTCTATCACGTAGCTGAGTCCTGCTCGCGTGATGTCCTGTCTGTCTGCTAGCAAAATTTTCATGATTCTATCTCCTATTTTATTTTATGTTGTTGATGACAAATATGATTTCTGATGGTCCGCTTCCAGACCATCAGAAATTGATTAGAACGTCATGAGGAATCCCATGCGGATGCCCCACTTGTCTACATTAGGATGATTCAGGTAATTGATACGGCGCACATAATCAATTCCGAAGAACTTGAAGATGTTGTGCACGCCAGCCACCAATTCCCAATATGGAGTATCACCAAAGGTGTAAGAGTTGTTTGGGAACTTGAAGAGAACATTATCGTTCGGATTCTTCAGCGGATTGTTCTTATCCGTAAGTTGTCCCCAGACTCCCTTGGCTGCAATATATTCACGCCACTTGAGCTTCTTGATGAGTGGAATACGATTGAGCAGCTTGCCGTTCATATCCCATGCTACAGACCAGAACACCTGACGGTCGCTCAAGAACTCCCAGTCTTTCATCATACTGATAGTGGCCTCCTGTTCAAAGATAGAGAGGTTGACTGGTGGCTGGATAAGCATGCTGAATGGCACCTTGTTCCATTGCATCTTACCCACAATATTGAAATCGATGTATCCGAAACTTCCCAACCATTGGCGCTTGTAAATACCCAGGCTGGTGATGTTGCTCTTATACTGTCCACCCATAAAGCCATCGAGACCCGTCGTATGGCGCAAGCTGAGCTCAGGACTATCCAGATTGATAGGCAAGCGCTGCTGCTTGGTATTCACATAGGTAACACCAGGATTGTAATTGAGTCCTGCCGAAACCTCCGTGGTACGGATTTTCTTTACTTCTTCGCCCGTGTTCACCTTATAATAATGCAGGTTGCCCACGGTACGGTTGCTCTGCCAACGTATATTCGTATCGAAGCGGAAGCCCCAATCGGTCTCGTAGACAAAGCCCAGCTTCTGGCGCTGGTAGAGATACATCTGATCCTGAGTCGTGGCACGAAGGGTCATGAAGAAGTTGTCCTTGTTGTGCAACAGGTTGTCATCAGATGGAGAAGTAATATCATGTCCCACCTCGAAAGTCAGGTTGCGCATAGGGAACTCGAACGGACTGTTTTTCTTCTTGTTGAAAGAATAGGTCAGCACATGACCATAATACCATTCATGACTCTTCAGACCATAGGCTCCGTAACCATTCCAGAAGAAATGAGGATTGAGAGCAGCCATCGTGCGACCAGCCAGACGCAGACGGATTCCATCTACGAAGTTGTTGGAAAGGAACGTATTGATAGGTCCCAAGTCGAAATAACTTCTGTTTTCCTTATTCTCCTCGGTCTTCTTGGCATGAGTCACCTCAACATAGTTCTCCATCAGGGCTCGCACACCCAGGATAATGTACTTAAAGCCCTTGGAATTCTCCATACGATGAATGAAACTATCCATCGACGATTCGCTCTTCGTAAGGCCTACCTGTCGGTATTTATTCCAGTAAGCCTCATCGCGGTTCATGGCGTCCATATCGTGCCTTATCTTCGCCTTGCCCTTGAACAGCTGCTTCGGCAGTTCATCAAAGGCATAGTCGGAGAGTCGCGTATTTCTTACCACCAGCAGGTCCTGCAACAGATTATTGATGTGCATTTCTGCCACCATATCATCCTTGGTCAAAACCCACTCGCCATTATCGAGCTTCGTAAATTCCTGCTCTATCTTCATATCCTTCACCCAATTCACATCACTATTGTGAGGCATATAAAGATTACATTTCTTTACATGCAGGGTGCTGTCTGCAAGCACATAGAGCTCTCCACGGAATCCGAAGTCCTGACTGTTGGCAGGAATAAACTGCAGATGATAGCAGAGATCGCGCTCTACATAAACCGTATCCTCTATATAATAATGGTAGAAGGAAATGGCTGTCCTACCGATAGGAGAAGGGAACGGATATTGCAGGAGGCGCACATAATCATCATAAATATCGACATCGGTAAATACATCCTTCAGGACTGTGTTGATGATTTCACCCGTCTGAATCACCTGACCGATACCATTACTCTGCTGACCCTTGATAATATCTTTCTCGCTCTTTGGATCCTTGCGGTAGATGTGCTGGGAAACCGTCTCGTTGACCTGCACAGGCAAGGTCAACTTATCATTATAAGGAGATTTCTCCACCTGGTCCAGCAGATACTGGCGCTTGCTGAAAAACTTACCCTCCAGCTGTTCCTTGGTCAAATCGTTGAGCGAAAGGGTTAACTTCTGATATTTATCAAACTGATAATAATCATGATTACTCAAGTCGCTCTTCTTCTTGGCAGCAATCACACGTCGCATCAGCTCTACGGCAGGATTTTCCTTTCTTTTGTACTTACCTTTCTTCGATTTCACCACCACCTCGTTGAGTCGGCGGCTATCATCTTTCAATTTCACTTCCAGAAAATTGAGCTTTTCGCTAATCTTCACAGTCTGTGACCTATAGCTGAGGGCACTCACGGTAAGCACCCATTCGGGATGCTTCTCAATGGTAAACTTACCCTCTCCATCACTTGAAACGGCAATCTTGTGTCCCTTGTATTGCACGCTAGCATAAGGCACGGCAAAGCCATCCTCGTCGATGACGCGACCGCTGATTTTCTGCTGTGCAGCCATCTCGAGCGCACAGACCATCAATGTAAAAAACAACAAGAATGCTCTTTTAAAATTCATATCCTTCATTAACCTCTTCTAAATAATAATACCTTTATTTATGTAATAAGCCATATTCAAGCCCTTTTGGGCTTCATTTTTGGCTTTTTTCCGAATTCGGGTGCAAAGATATACATATTATTCTGAAAATAATCGAAAACTATTTGGATATTTTAGTTTTTTAGCGTAATTTTGCAACCGAATTACAAACAATCAAGCAAAACGAATAGAATTTAGGCAAAAATGAACAATAAAGGAAATC
>ERZ1034876.557-NODE-557-length-20494-cov-18.234160_pt1 | contig 20494 bp, 15 predicted proteins | sample MGYA00520698_ERZ1034876 | MGnify/ENA primary metagenome ERZ1034876 (study PRJEB33766, sample SAMN09781723) | gut metagenome | biome: gut microbiome | host: Homo sapiens | place: Madagascar | study: EMG produced TPA metagenomics assembly of the PRJNA485056 data...
TCTCAGTACGCCGGTTTTCAAGACCGGTGCATTCGACCACTCTGCCATCTCTCCATAGGGTGTTTGAGATGCGGTGCTCGCAGTGAAAAGTAATCACTTGAAAGCGTCACTACATTGCGGAGAGAGAGGGATTCGAACCCCCGGTACCTCTCAGTACGCCGGTTTTCAAGACCGGTGCATTCGACCACTCTGCCATCTCTCCAATAAAGGAAATGCGATAGATGTAGTCTTGCAATCGCAGTGAATTACCTTTTCACTTTGCTTAATTAGCGGGTGCAAAGTTACGCTTTTTAGTTTATACCTCCAAATTTTCGGCTTACTTTTTTCGTCGAACAGCGAAAAATCATTGATTTCAGCTCCTTTGAACGTTACTAAAGCTATAACATCACCTCTTAAAAGCACAAAAACAAGCTTGCTTGTTTTGAAGTGTCTTCGGTTTGCAGTAACTTTAAATAAGTTACGCTGCACCTCAACGATAAAAATATGCAAGCTTGTTTTGAAGTGTCTTCTATTTGCAGTAACTTTAAATAAGTTACGCTGCACCTCAACAATAAAAATATGCAAGCATATTTTGTATTGTCTTCGGTTTGCAGTAACTTTGCACTTATGATTTATCCAAGCAACTTTGAAAACAAGATACAGTTCAGCGAGATACGCTCGCTGTTGAAAGGCTACTGTCTGAGTCAGTTGGGCAAGGACAAGGTGGACGCTATGGGCTTCACGGACAACGCGGAGCGTATCAACACGGCGTTGAAACAGACGCGCGAGTTCCGCCGTATGCAGGAGGAGACGGACGATTTCCCACTGCAGTTCTTCTTCGACATGCGCGAGTCGATAAAGCGCATACGCATCGAGGGCACGCATCTTGAAGAGAACGAGATATTTGACCTGCGCCGCTCGCTCGAGACGGTGGCTGGCATCGTGCGCTTCCTCAACCGCAGCGACGACGACGGCAACTTCGACTACCCTACTCTGCACGACCTTACGGAGGGCGTGCTCACCTTCCCCGACCTCATACGCCGCATCGACCAAATTCTCGACAAGTACGGCAAGATAAAGGACACGGCATCGCCGCGTCTCGCCGAGATTCGCTCGCAGCTGCGCAAGGCGGAGGGCAGTGTATCGCGTACATTATATAGCATATTGCACGCCGCGCAGAGCGAAGGTCTCGTCGACAAGGACGTTACGCCGACTCTGCGCGACGGTCGCCTCGTTGTGCCTATCGCTCCTGCCATGAAGCGACGCATTAAGGGCATCGTACACGACGAGTCGTCGACAGGCAAGACGGTATTCGTGGAACCGACGGAAGTAGTTGAAGCGAACAACCGCATACGCGAGTTGGAGGCAGACGAACGACGCGAGATAATAGTGATACTCACGGAGTTCACTAAGCTAGTGCGTCCGCACGTGGACGACATCGTGAACGCCTATCGTATGCTTGCCGAGGTCGACTTCATTCGTGCACGTGCCGAGTTCGCACAGCTCACGGGCGGCATCGAGCCGGAGGTGAGCGCAAAACCTGTTGTCGACTGGATTACGGCGAAGCATCCGCTCTTGTGGCTCGCGCTGAAGAAGCAGGAGAAACCTATCGTGCCGCTCGACATCATGCTGACACGCGACCGCCACATCCTGATCATCTCGGGTCCGAACGCCGGTGGCAAGTCGGTCTGTCTGAAGACGGTAGGTCTGCTACAGTATATGCTACAGTGCGGTCTGTCTATCCCCGTGAGCGAGCGTTCGAAGGTAGGCATCTTCAGCGACATAATGATTGACATCGGTGACGAGCAGAGCATTGAGAACGACCTCTCTACCTACTCATCGCACTTGCTGAACATGAAGAACATGATGCGCCAGTCGGGCGAGCACACACTGCTACTCATCGACGAGTTCGGCACGGGCACCGAGCCGCAGATTGGCGGCGCAATGGCTGAGGCGGTGCTCAACCAGTTTGTGAAGAAGCACGCGTGGGGCGTGATAACCACCCACTACCAGAACCTGAAGCACTACGCCGACTCGCACGACGGCATTGCCAACGGTGCCATGCTCTACGACCGCCACGAGATGCGGCCGCTCTTCCAGCTCGCCATCGGTCAGCCTGGTTCATCGTTCGCCATCGAGATTGCACGCAAGACGGGCATTCCGGACGAGGTGATACGCGAGGCGAGCGACATCGTGGGCTCCGACTACATACAGAGCGACAAATACCTGCAGGACATCGTGCGCGACAAGCGTTACTGGGAGAACAAGCGACAGAACGTGCATCAGCGCGAGAAGGACTTGGAGAAGACTATCGCGAAATACGAAGATGAAATCCACGAGCTCGACCGCAAGCGCAAGGAGATTCTGCGTCAAGCGAAGGAGCAGGCGCAGGAACTGCTGAAGGAGAGCAACCGCAACATCGAGAACACTATCCGCGAGATACGCGAGTGTCAGGCGGAGAAGGAGGAGACGAAGCGCCTGCGCGAGGAGCTGAAGGCGTTCAAGGAGGACGTGAACGAGATAGACACCAAGTCGGCTGACGACCTCATCGAGAAGAAGATGCGCCAGATAATGGAGCGCAAGGAGCGACGCGAGAAGCGCAAGAAGGAGAAGAAGGAGAACGCTGCGAACCCAGCCACCTCTACATCTCAACTCCTCAACACCTCAACATCTCAACACCTCAACACCTCAACACCTCAACACCCCTTCAAGGCTGGCGACACGGTGCGTATGCGCGGACTGACGACGGTGGGTCGTGTGGAGTCGGTAGAGGGCAAGGAGGCTACGGTGGTGTTCGGCGACGTGCGCACGAAGGTGAAGACATCGCGCCTGGAGCACACCACGAAGACACCGGAGTCGACGCTACCGCCTACGTTCGGCATCAGCCGCGAGACGCGTCAGACCATCGACTCGCACAAACTCAACTTCCACCAGGATCTCGACGTGCGCGGAATGCGTGGCGACGAGGCACTGAACGCCGTGCAGCACTTCATCGACGACGCTATACTCGTGGGCATGTCGCGCGTGCGCATCCTCCACGGCAAGGGCAACGGCATACTCAGACAGCTCATACGCCAGTATCTGCAGTCGGTGCCAAACGTGACGCAATGCAAGGACGAGCACGTGCAGTTCGGCGGAGCCGGAATCACGGTCGTTGACTTCTAACTCGCAAACACAACGGAGACCTCCGCTACAGACAACAACAATAAAAAAGGCTGACCCTTAAACTGCAAAACCGCAGCAAGAGTCAGCCTTTTCTTATGCTTTAATCTTTATTCGTCTAAAGAATACCTACCTCTCGGCAGTGGATTTATGAATGTTTTGCCATCGGACACCGAACGCAACCCGATTAGATTCCGAACGCAACCCGATCAGATTCCGAACGCAACCCAATCAGATTCCGAACGCGATCCGATCAGACACCGAACGCGAACCGATGCCTATTGCATTGCAATTAACTCGTTAAAGAGCTTCTTCTGGCTTAGCTTCCTCAACCTTATCCTCACTGAGCACCAACTCGCGATAGATAACTGCATCGACCGAAAGCATTACGCAAATGCTTACAAGGAGACAAACAAGCGAAATGAGTACTAACAAGCCCGATGCGTCACCAAGTATCTGGAAGAGAATATAATAGGCAAAGAACAGCACAAAGCCTACAACAAACTTCAGGAAGAACACCTTCAGCTTGTAGCCCATCATCAAACGGTTGCTCTCAGAAAGACACAAAGCCCAATTCATACCCTTACCTACAAGAAGATAAACAGCAAGCATCCAACTGAGCGAGAGTACTATTGCCGGAATGATCATGAACAGGAAGGCTACCGATATGGCAGAGGTGATGACAGCCTGAAGGATGAAATACTCACCCATACAATGACGATATTTCGACTCGAAGATGAACATCGGACTAATCATCTCGCCCTTGCTAAGCTTCACCGGCAACGTAGCCAAGGCTATCGTAGTGCCCACATTAACGTACGGAATCCATACGGTTACGAGCCAAAGCAACACAGAGAGAACAATCGGCACAAGATTTTTCATGCCTATAGCAAACGCGTCCTTCAAAGAGGGCACAAACTGAAGTTTTTCTTCCATAGTTTTATATTTTTTAGATTAATTATGTGGTTTATGAATGTGTAGGGACTACATTCATTATTGTTGGCAATTCAGACTACTTAGCAATCTTCATAGTCTTCACAGCACCATCGGCAGTCTTCACTCTTACGATGTATGTACCCTTGCCAAGTGTAGAGAGGTTGTTGCCAACCGCTACACCGCTGAGAGTATGTACAGAGACCTTAGCGTCAGCCGGAACCATTACGCCGTTGATAGCGTCTACTACGACCTTCACGGTGAGAGAAGTTGTGGCAGCCTCCGACTCCTTATCCTTGTAGACAACAACCACCTTGTAGTTGTGTTCGCCTGCGAATGTCTCGTCGGTGTAAACCTGTGTGTACTTGCCTGCGCTACCCGGAGCCTGACCTTCGAATACCTTAACCACTTCCTCGCCCTCGTAAACCTTCACGGTGAGCAATGCGTCAGCCGGCAGATCCTTGCCGTCAACATCCTTAGTCGGGTTAGTCCATGTCAGCTCTACACTCTTCTCTGCAGTAAGTTCAGCTGCTGCGAAGCCTGTTGCAGCCTCTGTATCCACTGTCACCTCCGGTTCGCCACTGCCCTTCTCAGCAAGACTGAAGTCGAAGATATAGCCGTAAGCATTTTCACCAGTTGCATCGCTGATATGGAAAGCCACATAGTAGTTGCCAGCCTTTTCTACAGTGAACTCGAACATGCTTGGATCGCGGTCGTACACGGTGTTCAGTTCAAAAATGCCGAGGGTCTTATCGAACGAGCCCTGCACCTTCTTGTTCGTACCGAGCTTCATCGTCAACGATGTTGTAGCAGCCTCAAGACAGGTGCGGTTCACTGCTGTGTGAGCCTTCGCTACGTATGTCTTGCCTGGCTCAAGCTTAAATAGTGGAGAAATCCAATAATCGTTGGCATTAGTACCCCAGTCGCTGCTGAAGCCAACGCAAGGATGCTGGTCGCCTACCGGATTCCAGTCGGAACCGTACTCCTGATAGCCCCATGAATTCCAGCTCCATGTAGAACTTGCGTTGCCACTGCGGTCCATTGCTGTCCAACCTTCTGCACCTTTTTCTTCAGCGAACGAAGTAGCGTAAGGCAATGCTGCAGGAGCATCGGGCTCACCTTCTGCATTTTCCACAATCTGTACAGAGTAGATGCTGATAGCATCAGTTGTGGTGTTAGGTGTATGACCGAGAGCACGGAACGCGATCTGATATACGTCGTCCTTGGTAACATTGAGTATCCACTTGTTCTTCACCTCACCACTCTCACCAACTTTAGCTGGGAGTTTAGAACCGATGTAGTCGATAGATAGCTGCTTACCTATCTCCTTGCCACCTACGAAGTAGTCGAGCATAAGGTCCATCGTGTTACCTTCGCCCGAAGCAGCATCCATGGTGATGGTGTACGACTTGCCTTCCTTCAGCTCGAACTTCGGCGAGACGAGCCAGTCGCAAGTTCCAGACTTAGCATCTACGCCCATGTGAGCAGCTGGTTTGCCAGCAAAGTCGGATGCGGTGTAAGCCCATGTCACGCCCGGAGTATCGCTGTTGTCCAGAGTTGTCCATGTGGCGAACTTCTCAGCCGAGTCGAATGTCATATCGTAAGGCAGTGTGCCGTCCTGGTCTACAGCTGGTGGGTCAACTGGGTCAGGAGTCTCACCGCCTGTCTTCTCTGCGATATCGAAACTGAAAGCATAAACATATTCGTTAGAAGAAGAAGCGAACGTGCCTACTCCATGAAATGCAAAGTAGTAAGCACCGTCTTCAGCCACATTAACATCGTATGAGTTATCGTACTGCACGTTTGTTTCGGGCATCTGAATATCGCTAACCGTGGTAAAAGCAGACGCATCGGTTGCCGATTTGCCGTATTCCAAAGAGAGCTGGGCTTTCGTAAAATACATTCTACCTGTATTTACCTTTACGGTATATGTCTTGTCTTTCTTAAGGTCGAAAGCCGGAGAAACATAATAGGCATTTGCTCCACTTACACTCGTCTTCATGCAATAGCTTGGTATAGCCGTCCACGAACCTGGAGGGCAAAAACCATCACTACCCCAATCGGCGTTGAAGAACCATGGTGTACCAGAATTTCCGCTGGCATCAATATTGGTCCAAACGTCATTAGTAGAATTGAACGAGATAGAGTAAGGCAGTTCTACTGTGCTCTGGGCAGAAGCATTCGTTGCGCCAAACAACGCAAGAAGAAGCCCCATTGTGTTTAGTAACGTCTTTCTCATAACTACAAATTTTAAAAGTTAATATATTTATGTTTACATACTTTCGTCACTAACTAAAGATGTATTAACTATACTAAACGTATGTTATACGATTGCAAATGTAATAAATATTTTAATACAAAGAAATATTTGACACGATTTTTTGTAGTTATTTTGTCATTTTGTTGTAGAACGAAGACTCTCACCATGAATTTGTCATCAGTATAGCAGTGGTGTACGAACACAAAAAGGAGGTGCTGTTCTTGTTCCGTCGAGCACCAAAGCTGAGCGGAAAGAACAGCACCTCCCATTAAACTATGTATTCGTCTGTACTATTACTTTTTCTTTGCCTCTGCCTTCACCTCCTTTGCAGGAGCAGCCGGCTTGTAAGCCTTGTTCAATCCAGCGATAACCTCGTTGGTGATGTCGTAAGCCTTGTCGGCATAGAGGAGGTTGTCGCCTGCCTTGCTCAGAATCAAGCCAAACTTCTTATCCTTGTTGTAAACAGCAAGGAAGTGCTGGATAGAGTCGCGCAGGGCGTTGTTGTAGTTCTCTGTCTCCACCTGGAACTCACCACTCAAGCGCTGGTTAAGAGCCTGAAGGTCGCTATTCTGCTTCTGCAGCGACATCTGTATCTGCTCAGCCTGCTCGCGTGTGTAGGCGTTCTGCTGAATCTTCTGCTGGAAGTTCATGTAAGCCTGTTCGAGAGCACGCTGCTTCTGCGCAAGTGTGTTCTGGATGTTCTGACCCTTCTTCTGCAGAATGAACGAGTAGTCCTTGCAGAACTTATACTGCGACATGATGCTGTCTACCTCTACATACGCAATCTTAACGTCTGAAGGCACAGCCTGCTTGCCCTCTACCTTCTTCTCGTCAACCTGACACTTCGACTTGTCGCAAGAAGTCATTGCGAAAGCGGCAACAGTTGCGAGTGCAAGTGCGCCGAAAATGTTTTTCTTGTTCATCTTTATTCTGTTTTTAATTTTATCGTTTTATACGCCTGTCGTATATACATTATATATTACAAGCTGATTTAATAGGCACCATTGCGTTCGCGAGCCTCGCGATCCTGATCCATCACGCAGTGAATGCCCTGCTTGCGCAAGCCCGGGTTGTCGTGTACGTGTTGCGAAGAGAATTTGCCGTTGCGCTTCAGCAGAACCTTTATCGACAACAATGCGAAGGCTACTGCCACTACAGCGAGGCTGATAAGCATTAGTTTTATCATATTTGTATCTGTTTTGACTAAAATAGATGTCTACCTACATTTAAAATAAGTGAAGATATTTTGTGGTGTCTTCCTTTTACACTATCTTTGCAAAAGATAGCCCCACCATTACATATCGCTACAAAGGTACGGCAATTCGGTGGCATGGCAAAATAATTTATCGAAAATTCAGATTATTATAACATCATCATAAAAAATTTAAGGAAAATGAGCAATTGCGAATTAAAACCTGCTCGCGTGTTCGAGCAGTTTGCTAAAATCAACGAGATTCCGCGCCCTTCAAAGCACGAGGAGCGCATGATAGAGTATCTTCAGGAGTTCGGCAAGAGCCACGGCTTCGAGACCGAGACCGACGAGACGGGCAACGTAGTAATCCGCAAGCCGGCCACAAAGGGTCACGAGAACGCGCCTACACTCATCCTGCAGAGTCATATGGACATGGTTTGCGACAAACTCGTAGACGTAGACTTCAACTTCTTCACCGACCCCATCCAGACTTACGTCGACGGCGAATGGCTCAACGCTAAGGGCACAACACTCGGTGCTGACGACGGCATCGGTTGCGCTATCGAACTGGCTATCCTCGACAGCGACGACATCGAGCACGGACCGCTGGAGTGCGTATTCACACGCGACGAGGAGACAAGTCTCACCGGTGCCATTGGCATGAAGGCTGGCTTTATGAAGGGCGATATGCTCATCAACCTCGACTCTGAGGACGAAGGACAGATTTTTATCTCTTGCGCCGGCGGCAAGACAACATCGGCTCGCTTCACATTCGAGCGTGAGGCTGCTCCGGAGGGTATGTTCTTCCTCACAGCTTCTGTAAAGGGACTGAAGGGCGGACACTCTGGCGACGACATCAACAAGAAACGCGCTAATGCCATCAAGATTCTCGCTCGCTTCCTCTACAAGGAGCAGGAGAAGATGGATCTTCGCCTCGCTCAGTTCAACTCGGGCAAACTGCACAACGCTATCCCACGCGACGGTAGCATCGTGTTCGCAGTTCCGGCAAGCGAGAAGGAGACAGTACGTGCCGATTGGAACGTGTTCACAACTAACATCGAGGAGGAGTTCCACGTAACCGAGCCGGTTATGGAGTTCAACCTCGGTAGCACCGACGCTGAGAGCGTACTGCCGAAGGACGCAAGCCGCCGCTTCATCCTCTGCATGCAGGCTGTTGACAACGGCGTGTTCGCTATGTGCCAGGACGAAGCACTCGCATACATGGTTGAGACATCCAACAACGTAGCAAGCGTGCAGACTGCTGAGAACGAAATAAACATAGTTGCTTCACAGCGTTCTAACGTCATGAGCAACCTCGAGAACGAAACTAACACCGTGAAGGCAGCCTTCGAATTGGCTGGTGCTGAAGTGAAGATGAGCGACGGCTATCCGGCTTGGAAGATGAACCCGAACAGCAAGCTCACCAAGGTGGCTGTCGAGTCGTACAAGAAGCTCTTCGGCAAGGAGCCTATCGTAAAGGGTATCCACGCCGGCTTGGAGTGCGGTCTGTTCTCTGAGCGCTACCCGAACCTCGACATGGTTTCGTTCGGTCCTACGCTGCGCGACGTGCATACTCCTGATGAGCGTCTGCACATCCCGACCGTTCAGATGGTTTGGGATCATCTGCTCGACATCATGAAGCATCTCTAATATAGGAGGGTATGGCATCCCTGCCATACCCACGCAGCCACACAATAGGAGGGCATGGCATCCCTACCATACCCACGCAGCCTACAAACATAAAAAACCGGTATAGCACTCATGCCATACCGGTTTTTCTTTTATAGCTCTACATCCGTAAGGCACATGTCGAGCTGTTCTTTTATAGCCTTTTTGTCAAGTTTCTGACCGATAAACACGAGTTTCTGCATACGGTCGCCGTACTTCTCGTCCCAGTCTCTGCGCAGTCCTTCTTCGCGTTCGAGCATCTGCTGCAGTTCGTCCTTCGGCATTGTGGCGTACCACTGTCCGGCGTTTTTCAACTCCATCTGCTTGCCTGCCTGCTCAAAGAGATAACACATGTCGGGTTCTTCCTTGAACCAGCACAATCCCTTGCAGCGAATGACGTTCTTCGGGAACAGACGCGCCACGAAATTGTCGAAGAAGTTCATGTCGAACGGCTTTCTGCGATAGTAGACAAACGTTCCGATACCGTACTCCTCCACTTCGCCACCTTCATGGTCGTGGTGATGGTGATGATGTCCGCAACCGCTATGGCAGTCGTGGTCGTGATGATGCTCGTGCTCTTCATCATCGTGATCGTGATGATGATGTTCATGCTCATCATGGTCGTGATGATGGTGCTCGTGCTCCTCATCGTCGTCGTCATCATCCTCCTCATCGCCGTGATGGTTCTCAAGCTCGTTGATCCATGCAGCCGATGTAGCCACCTCGTTGAAGTTGAAGCGACCGGTGTTGAGCAGACGCTCCAAATCTACGTCGCCGTAGTTGCACGGAATGATTTCTGCCTTAGGCTGAATGGCGCGGATTATCTCGGTGAGCTTGCGCAGATCGTCAGCGCTCACCTCCGCAGCCTTGTTCAGAAGTATAGTGTTGCAGAACTCAATCTGCTGTATTACGAGGTTTTCGAGGTCTTCGTCTTCGAGTCCGTCGCGTGTCAGAGCATCGCCGTTGTTGAACTCGTCTCTCATGCGCAGCGCGTCAACCACGGTCACGATGCTGTCAAGACGCGGAATGCCGTTGGTGATGTACTGCGGACCGAGTGTCGCCATCGAAGTGATTGTCTGTGCGATTGGTGCTGGTTCGCAGATGCCACTCGCTTCGATGACGATATAGTCGAAGCGCTTCATATTCACAATGTCGCGCAACTGGTCGATAAGGTCCATCTTCAGCGTGCAGCAGATGCAGCCGTTCTGCAGAGCCACCAGACTGTCGTCCTGCTTGTTCACCACTCCACCCTGCTGGATGAGGTCGGCGTCGATGTTCACCTCGCCGATATCGTTCACGATAACGGCAAACTTAATTCCTTTCTCGTTGGAAAGAATGCGATTTAATAATGTTGTCTTACCGCTGCCCAGATAACCTGTGAGCAGCAAAACCGGAATCTGTGTCATAGTATATGTTATTATTCCTTCATTAATTCAGAGTATGTACGATCCATCTCGTTGGTCATAACCGTGAAGTTATGCTGCGTCTGACAAACCTTCAAAAAGAGCGAAGCAAGGTCTGCAGCCTCTGCGTCAGCAAAGTCGACAGCCTCATCGAGCAGCAGGATGTTCATCGCGTCGAGCATCAAACGGAAGAGCGTAGCCCCACGTAGGGGGTGCACTTGTCCCAAGTGCACCGATTTATCAAAACGTGCACTCTCCCCCGTCTGACGCAGACCGCGAACGTATGCGAACATCACGACACGCACGGTCAGTTCGATGGCACGGTCGGAGTCTACCGACGCTTCCGTCTCCTCCTTCGCCTTGCGCACATAACCCTCAAGATGGTCGGCATTTGAGAGATATTTGCCTGCAAGCAGCATCGAGAAGTTGCGTTTGTACTCCTCAACCATAGCGTTGTAGTACGCCTCGTCGCCACACGCAGTGCGCACAAGTGCCATCATGTCGTCGCCACGCTGCTGCGCCTCGCGAGCCAGTGCCGCAATTTCCTCGTACTTGTAGTTCATGGCTGCCAACGGGAAGAACATGATATCGAAGAAAGCGGGCGCGATGTGCTCGTAGTGCTCTAACATCAGCTTCTTAACCGACTGCGGTGTCGTCTTCTCATTCCGGTCTTCCACCTGACTCTCTATCACGCCATGCGAGAAGGCGTCGAAGAACGAGCGCACCAAAGCCGCCTGAACCTTATACTTATCTATTTTCTCTGTCATTAAAGTTCTGTTTGAATGTTAATTGACCTGTACGATATAATATTATGTATATAGAATGGTTTTGATTATTAGCGCATTACTTTTTGTAAGCGTCAAGAATCTCCACCACATACACGTCGTGCAAGCCGCCCTTCTCGCCGTACCACTGCTCTATCGACTTGTCGAGCATCTCCTCCGGACGAATCTGCGTCTTGTACAGCTTGCGACATGTGAGTGTGAGGCGTGCTTCATCGAATGTTACGCAGCCGTTCTCGGTTGCAACAGGTGTGAGATGGGCCTCCTTCGCCTTATCGAAGTCTCTGCCCGACTTAGCACCGCAGAACGCATACGCCTTGCGTGCCTCCTCCGAGTTGCCGAGGAAAACAAGGTTCATCGTGTCGTTAGCCTCAATGAGCTCGTGGGTGTAACGCTCCGGACGGATGTACACAATAGCCACTGGGCGGTTCCACAACCAGCCAAGACAGCCCCAAGAGGCTGTCATCATATTGAACTTCTTTTCGTTGCCTGCAGCAACGAGCATCCACTCCTTACCAATAGTAGTGAACACATTATCGTTGAGTGTCGTAACGTCTATCTTTTCCATAATTATTTCTTTTTTTAAACGCAGCAGAAGTGACAAGCTCCACCGCATCATGTTTTACCATCACATTGCATCCGAGGCGCAACCGTGTAACACCTCAAATATGCAAATACAAAAAAACGAGACAAAACTTAAAGTCTTGTCTCGTCATCATTTTGAGCCTCTTGTCGGATTCGAACCAACGACCCCGAGATTACAAATCACGTGCTCTGGCCAACTGAGCTAAAGAGGCGGGTGGGCAAGCTACTTACATCGCGCCGCTACAACCAACTACCTTTGCTACGTTCCCGTCCTGGAGGGTTCGAAGGGAGCTGGCCGTGCAAGACTTACCCGTATTGCTCTGTAAGCGGTTGCAAAGGTACGTATTAGTTTTGAAACCACCAAACAATCACGCAACTTTTTAACTACAAACTTACATTTTTCTGCTTTTAAACCCTAAGATCTATATAAAACAGAACTGTCTCGCCATACTTATGCAGCATTATAGGAGGGTATGGCATTCTTGCCATACCCACGCACACTATAGATTCATAAAGGTATGGCGAGTTTCGCCATATAAGGCGCAATCATCTCTGCCGCATGCTCAAGAAACTGTCTGTCCACGTCGTCGAATGTAGCCAATTCGGTGCTGTCGATGTCTATTTCGCCAACCACCACTCCATTGTGCTTCAACGGAACGACAATCTCCGATCGGGAGAGCGACGAGCAGGCTATATGACCAGGGAATTTCTCGACATCCTCAACAACAAGTGTGCGCTGCTCCTTCCATGCCGTGCCACAGACACCGTGTCCGAACTTGATGCGTGTACATGCCGGTGTACCCTGAAACGGACCGAGTATCAGTTCACCGCCTTCCACTATATAGAAGCCAACCCAGAAGTATTCCTTCGGGAACAACATCTTCATCACAGCTGCACAATTCGCCAGCACACTTATTGCATTATCATCCGCATTGGCGAACACTTCAATCTGAGAGAGTAGTTCGCTATATCTTGTTTGTTTCTCCATAATACTATTTTTATTTCTGCAAAGATAGTACAAACCGAAGACAACACAAAACGAATCACATGATTAAATATATGTTAATCACGCTTGTTTTATTTACATAATACGATATTTTATATATCTTTGTAAACAAAAAACTAATGAAAATATCTTTTATTCCAATACGGCTACGAGAAGCACGAAAAATGTGTGGCTATAGTCTTGACCAATTGACTAAGGCTGCCAATGTTCGTGTCACTCGTCAAAGCATTTATAATTATGAACGAGGTGTAATGCAACCTAAACCAGACATGGTAAAGGCACTTGCTGAAACACTTGGTGTAAACGAATCTTTTTTCTATGGCAAATCAACAAAAATAGATATGCCAATGCTTCGTTCTACTGGAGATAATATGCTGTCAGAGGAGGATTTGCAGCAGCTTGAAGCAATGTTGAGTTATTGGGCTGAACGCTATCTGCTCATGGAGAAGAAGATTGGATTGAAGTCTGGTTTCTCTAACCCACTGGCCGACATAACTGTTTCTACTCTTGACGATATAATCCTTGCTGCCGATCATTTGCGTGAGGCTTGGAAGTGTGGCAGTGGCCCTTTGCCTACTGTGTTAAGACTCATGGAGAGAAAGGGTGTTAAGATTCTTTCAGCTGAACTGCCTGATGAAATTTGGGGACTTAGCACGTTTGCCGACGAAACCCATCCACTGATAGTTGTCGATATGCGTCCACAAAAAACGACTATCGAACGACTTCGATTTACGGCTTGCCATGAACTTGCCCATATCCTGCTGCATTTCTCCGACGACTGCAACGTTGAAAAGATGTGCAACAAATTCGCCAATTTCTTTCTCTTCCCCAAACAGACATTTATCGAAGAAATGGGAGGTAAACATCGTGAGCAACTCACTCTCGAAGAAATGATTGACCTAAAAGAACTATATGGTGTCTCAATTGCAGCACAAGTACACGCCGCATGGGATATACGTATGATATCTCGTGAGCATTACAATTGGTGGTATGACGAGCGGATAAATAAGAATAGCCAAGAAGAAGGTTGGGGGATTTATAGTTACCCTGAAACTATCGGAAGGGAGAAGAGAGTGGAGGCAAGAATGAAAATAAAAACAAATAATAGAAAATAACATATAAAAATTAAGCATATGAAAGAAATAAAAGAACTTACAGGCTTGTATTCTTTAACTAAGACTATTGGGGTAGAATTAAAGCCAGTAGGTAAGACTCAAGAGCTCATTGAAGCAAGAAAGCTTATTGAGCAGGATGATCAGCGTGCCGAAGATTACAAAATTGTAAAGGATATAATTGATCGTTATCATAAGGATTTTATCGATAAGTGTCTTAACTGTGTTAAAATCGAAAAAGATGATTTAGAGAAATATGTGTCATTGGCAGAAAACTCTAATAGAGAAGCTGTGGATTTTGACAATATCAAGACCAAAATGCGTAATCAGATAACAGAAAGTTTCAAAAAGAATCCTTTGTTTGTTGGTTTATTCAAGAAAGAACTTATTACGAACTATCTTCCTAATTTTGTAAGTGAGGAAGAGAGGGTGGTGGTGAACAAATTTAGCAAATTTACCACTTACTTTGATGCGTTTTATGACAATCGTAAGAATTTATATTCTGGCGATGCCAAGTCTGGTACTATAGCTTATCGACTTATTCATGAGAATTTGCCGATGTTTCTTGATAATATAGCATCCTTTAATAAAATTTCTGAGACAGGAGTAAATGAGTACTTTTCCAGTATAGAGGCAGAATTTACTGATACTCTTAACGGAAAGCATCTGGCTGATCTTTTCCAGATTGACTATTTCAACAACACACTTACTCAGAAAAAGATAGATAACTATAACTATATTGTAGGAGCAGTCAATAAAGCTGTAAATCTCTATAAGCAACAGCACAAAAATGTTCGCATTCCATTGCTCAAAAAAATACATAAAATGATTTTGAGTGATAGAGTTACTCCGTCATGGTTACCTGAACGTTTTGAAAGTGATGAAGAGATGCTGACTGCCATAAAAGCAGCTTACGAATCTTTGAAAGAAGTTTTAGTAGGTGATGATGATGATAGTCTTCGCAACTTATTGCTCAATATAGATAATTTTGACCTTGAGCATATTTACATTGCAAAAGATTCAGGGTTGACCTCTATTTCACAGCAAATATTTGGATATTATGACACTTATACTTTGGCAATCAAAGACCAACTGCAAAGAAAGAATCCTGCTACAAAGAAGCAAAGAGAAAAGCCTAATTTGTATGATGAGCGTATAGATAAATTGTACAAAAAAGAGGATAGCTTTTCTATTGCTTATCTTAATCGATTAGTCGATACAAAAGAACACATCACTATTAATGAATACTATAGACTGTTGGGCTCCTATTGTCGTGAAGGTGGAAAAAGTAATAATGATTTCTTTAAGCAAATTGATGGTGCTTATAGTGCTATATCGTATCTCTTCTCTGCGGAACATGGTGAAATAGCCCAGTCTGACTCAGATACTGCAGTCGTTCAAAAGTTGCTCGAAGTTTATAAGGGATTACAGCGCTTTATCAAGCCTTTATTAGGTCATGGTGATGAAGCTGATAAAGACAATGAGTTTGATGCAAAACTTCATAAAGTGTGGGATGAACTCGACATCATTACACCGCTTTATGATAAGGTACGCAATTGGCTCTCCCGTAAGATATATAATCCTGAGAAAATAAAGCTATGTTTTGAGAATAATGGTAAGTTATTATCTGGATGGAGTGATAACCAAACTAAATCTGACAATGGAACACAATATGGAGGGTATATCTTCAGAAAGAAGAATGAAATTGGTGAATATGATTTTTATTTGGGTGTATCTTCAGATGCTAAGCTGTTTCGTCATGATGCAACTATCGGTTATGAAGATGGCATGTATGAGAGATTTGATTACTATCAACTGAAATCAAAAACTTTACTAGGGAAAAGCTATGTGGGCAACTATGGAGAAGATTCGAATGCAGTGCTTTCAGCATTTAATAATGCTGTAACAAAACTACATTTGGAGAAGAAACTGGTTCCTAAAGATAATGAGAATGTGCCAAAATATCTCAAGCGCTTAAAGCAGGATTATGCAGGATTTTATCAAATTTTGATGAATGACGATAATGTTGTTGATGCTTACAATAGTATGAAGCAGCATATTCTTGCAACATTGGCTTCTTTGAGTCGTGTACCCGCTGCAATAGAGTTGGCCACTCAAACAGACTTGGATATTGACGACTTTATTGATGAAATAATGAAATTGCCATCTGAATCATTCGGCTATTTCCCCGTTGCTACAGCAGCAATAGAAGAAGCTAAAAAGAGAGAGAAGAAGCCTTTGTTTCTTTTTAAGATGAGCAACAAGGATCTTTCTTATGCAGAAAAATCTTCTAAAGGATTAAGAAAAAGTCGAGGAACTGAGAATCTTCATACAATGTATCTCAAAGCCCTTCTTGGAATGACGCAGAATGTTTTTTCCATAGGAAGCGGAATGGTATTCTTTCGCCATCAGACTAAAGGTTTGGCAGAAACAACAGCAAGACATAAAGCTAATGAGTTTATTGCCAACAAAAACAAACTCAATGACAAAAAAAAGAGTATTTTTGACTATGAGATAGTAAAGAATAAACGTTTCATAAAAGATAAGTACCTTTTTCATTTGTCTATGAATTTGAATTATTCGCAACCAAATAAATTTGACATTAATTCAAAAGTTCGTGAGATAATTCGTAACGGAGGTATCAAACATATTATTGGCATTGATCGCGGAGAACGTAATTTGATTTATCTGTCTTTAATTGATATGGAAGGAAATATTGTCATGCAGAAGTCTCTCAATATTCTCAAGGATGATCATAATGCAAAGGGAACTGATTATAAAGGTTTGCTGACAGAACGAGAAGGAGAAAATAAAGAAGCTCGCCGCAATTGGAAGATGATAGCGAATATCAAAGATTTAAAACGAGGTTATTTAAGTCAAGTAGTACATATCATTAGTAAAATGATGGTAGAATACGATGCAATTGTTGTACTTGAAGATTTGAATCCTGGTTTTATCAGAGGTAGACAAAAAATCGAGCGTAACGTATATGAGCAATTCGAAAGAATGCTAATTGACAAGTTGAATTTTTATGTTGACAAGCATAAAGATGCCAATGAAACGGGAGGTTTGTTGCATGCACTTCAGCTTACTTCTGAATTTAAAAATTTCAAGAAAAGTGATCATCAGAATGGATGTCTTTTCTATATCCCAGCATGGAATACTAGTAAAATAGATCCTACTACTGGTTTTGTAAATCTCTTTGATACGAGATATACGAATGCAGATAAGGCGCTTGAATTCTTTAGTAAATTTGATGCGATTCGTTATAATGAGGAGAAAGACTGGTTTGAGTTTGAATTTGATTACGATAAATTCACTCAGAAGGCGCATGGTACACGTACTAAGTGGACGCTCTGTACTTATGGTAAGCGTTTGCGTTCATTTAAAAATCCTACCAAACAATATAATTGGGATTCTGAAGTGGTAGCGCTGACAGATGAATTCAAAAGAATACTTGGAGAAGCAGACATTGATATTCATGAGAATCTAAAAGATGCAATCCGTAATTTGGAAGGTAAAAGACGAAAGTATCTCGAACCTTTGATGCAGTTTATGAGATTGCTGCTTCAATTGCGTAATAGTAAGGCTGGTACTGACGAAGATTATATCCTTTCTCCAGTTGCCGATGAAAACGGAGTATTCTACGATAGCCGTTCTTGTGGTGATCAACTTCCTGAGAATGCGGATGCTAATGGTGCTTACAACATTGCCCGCAAGGGACTGATGCTTATTAGGCAAATAAAAGAAGCGAAGGAGTTAGGTAAGGTTAAGTACGACATTTCCAACAAGGCTTGGCTCAACTTTGCACAACAAAAACCATATAAAAATGAATGACTACATTCCGCTTTCTACGCTGAATGACTTTATCTTTTGTCCGTACTCCATATACTTACATAGCGTGTATATGGAGTCGGACGAAGACTTGTATAAAGCCACTCCACAGATTAAAGGCACCATTGCTCACCATAGTGTTGATGAAAAGAAAAGTTCTACTCGAAGGAGCGATGTAATGTCGCTCCCCGTTTATTGTGACGAATTGGGAATATCTGGCAAAATAGATATCTACAAACAAGATAAACATCTGCTGATAGAACGCAAGAAGTTTCATGGGTTGTAAATCAATACAAGAATATCCTATTTTCGAGTTTAAATGATAATTATAAGTTATGATATTTCTGACGACAAAATGCGCACGAACTTTTCAAAAATGCTTAAAAGTAATGGTGCCATTCGGCTTCAATTCTCTGTGTATGAAGTAAGGAATACAAAAAGAATTATTAATAATCTTATGTCTAAGATTGAAGCTTATGCAAAACATTTCACTGCTGATGATAGCGTAATACTTTTTGACATTGAAGCAGAAAAACGAACTAAATATGGTAATGCTATCCATAGAGACCAAGATGTAGTATACTTTTAAATAACAAACATAAGTCATTATATTTTTCATCATACATACATAATAAACTGATTACTAACAACTTCCTAAACCTTTACACAATATTCCATTCTGTATGGGGGATAAATATCTTAAAAAATATTCATCAAAAAGCCTTTATATAAAGAGTTTTATGTAAATTTGCAAACAATAAGAGTCTATAAGGACTTGATAATTTCTTCTATCGTAGATAATTGTTGACACACAGAAGAAAGGCATAGTCTATAAGGACTTGATAATTTCTACCATCGTAGATATAATAAGGTTTAGCACTCTGTTTCAAGGTCTATAAGGACTTGATAATTTCTACTATCGTAGATAGAAACGGATTAAGCTATGTACACCGATGTCTATAAGGACTTGATAATTTCTACTATCGTAGATAGATAACTTTTCAGCCTTTCGTGTACCAAGTCTATAAGGACTTGATAATTTCTACTATCGTAGATATTGGGTTAATAGGAATATGTAACTGGTCTATAAGGACTTGATAATTTCTACTATCGTAGATAGATACTTACCGGGAAGAAGTGGATGATTAGGTCTATAAGGACTTGATAATTTCTACTATCGTAGATTTTAATAATAACAGCAATCATGTTCTTTCAGTCTATAAGGACTTGATAATTTCTACTATCGTAGATAAAGCGCAGCGTGACAACATCGAGGCTGACGTCTATAAGGACTTGATAATTTCTACTATCGTAGATAAAGGCACACAGAAGTAACGTTTGATATAGTCTATAAGGACTTGATAATTTCTACTATCGTAGATTGTTATCATGGTAAACAAGACATTGCTTGGTCTATAAAGACTTGATAATTTGGTTTAACTTTACGATTTTTTAGGAAACAAAGTTACGTATTATAATGAGAAACAATAAATACAAAAACACGTGTTTTTATCTATCATATCTGGCAGTTTATAAATTCATCTACCAGGATCGAACTACAAAATATAAGCGGATGGATAATTATAGGTGGGTATAGCATCCCTGCTATACCCTCCCAAGAAGATTAAGCCTTTGTTGCAAGAGGTGAAGCCTGAGTGTATTTGCGTGCGCTCAACTCCTTGTCGAGCATATACAGACCATAGCCGTTGCCCTGAATCATCTTGAGGTTATCGATGATATTCTGTGCGTTCTCCTCTTCCTCCACCTGCTCATCGATGAACCACTTGAGCATACTCTGCGTAGCGTAGTCGTTCTCGCTTGTTGTGAGAGCGAAGAGATTGTTGATGAGTGATGTCACCTTCTGCTCGTGGGCAAGTGTAGCCTCGAACACGGCGAGCGGCGACTCCCAAGTTGTAGGCACAGCGTCAATAGGTTTCAGTTCAACACGTCCGCCACGCTGTATGATGTAATTGAACATGATCTTGGCATGATCCTGCTCCTCCTGAAACTGTACCTCAAACCAATTGCCCATTCCCGGATTGCCGTTAGCGTGAGCATAAGCAGCCATTGAAAGATAGAGATAAGCCGACCAAAGCTCGGCGTTGATTTGGGCATTGAGAGCCTCTTCGATTTTCTTGTTCAACATAATTATTAAGTTTTAAGTGATTATTCGAGTGGTATGCAAATGTACAAAATAAATTGATAATCCATTTGTGTTTACATCGTTTTTATATCAATTTTATTGCCAATTATCAATAGACGAAAAAAATATTGCTGTAACATAAAAACATGTGTTTTTATCTATCATATCTGTCAGTCTGCGTGTAATGTACTACGTTACAGAAGGTTAATGACTGACAGATAACAATTTCATCTGTCAGGATTTGAAGTTATCTACCAGGATCAGGGGGTGCAGCAGTCCCTGCTGCACCAACAAAGCAATAAGGCGGCGTGGGTATGGCAGGATGCCATACCCTCCTAAACAAAAAAAGGTCTCCAAAGTCGTTTGACTCTGAAGACCTAAAGTAAAGAAGGCAGCCACCTACTCTCCCGCATTGCATTGCAGTACCATCGGCGC
>ERZ1034876.561-NODE-561-length-20395-cov-7.161554_pt1 | contig 20395 bp, 14 predicted proteins | sample MGYA00520698_ERZ1034876 | MGnify/ENA primary metagenome ERZ1034876 (study PRJEB33766, sample SAMN09781723) | gut metagenome | biome: gut microbiome | host: Homo sapiens | place: Madagascar | study: EMG produced TPA metagenomics assembly of the PRJNA485056 data set...
GCCTACCCCCGTCCCATCCGCTGCCTTAAAGCGCGACCCGCTGCCGGCATTCTCCATCCGTGCAGTGTTTCTGCAATGCGGTCGGTTGTTCTCGCAATCGTATACAATCATAGGGTTGTATATCAGCGGCCGCGGTGCCGTTAAACCCGAGCGAGGGCACGCATGGATTTGCACATAGCGAAGCGCACGGCGCCTCTGTTGATCATGGACATCATCGCCACGTACGTGGCCTATTGGCTCGCATCGCTTCTGACCAACGTGTTCGATGAGGTGTTCACCAGCAACGAGATTTTCTTTATCCTGGGAATCCTTGCCGTGGTGAACATCTCAATCATGGGCGCGTTTCGCCTGTATAACAACTTATGGGAATACGCAAGCGTCGACGAGGCGCTCCAGATTGTGCTTTCCGTGGTTATATCGACCCTGGTAGGCGCCGTGTTCCTGTGGGTTATCAACGTGAGGCTCCCTATTCGCGTGTTCATCGGCGCGTCGATTCTGCTCGTCTTCCTTATGGGCGGCTACCGTTTGCTGTGGCGCATCAAGCGCCGTAAGAAGCGCGCGTTCTCGGGGGATAACGTCGATCGCCCGCGGACGCTCGTCGTCGGCGCGGGGGAAACCGGCTCGCTCACCATCAACCGTATGGCCACGAAGGACCCGAATATGCCGGGCATCCCCATCGTCGCGACCGACGACGACCCAGCCAAGCGGGGCCTGCGCATCCACGGCGTGAAGGTTGAGGGCTCGACCGATGATATCGAGGAACTGGTGCGCAAGTACGATATCCAGCAGATCGTCGTCGCCATTCCCTCTTCAACCCCTGCCGAGCGCAAGCGCATCTACAAGGTGTGCACGAAGACTGAGTGCGTCCTCAAGACGCTGCCCAATATCCGCGACCTGCGCATTGACGAGCTGGGCGATGTGGCCCTGCGCGATGTCGACGTGACCGACCTGCTGGGGCGCGAGGAAGTGCAGCTTGACATGCGCATCGCGTATGCGTACGTGGCGGGCGAGACCGTGCTCGTCACGGGCGGCGGCGGGTCAATCGGCAGCGAGCTGTGCCGTCAGTTGGCGAAGGTCGCGCCGCACCGCATCGTCATCTTCGACATCTGCGAGAACGATGCCTACATGCTCCGCCAAGAGCTGCTTCGCTCCTACGACGACATCTCGATTGACATCGAGATTGGAAGCATTTGCAACGATGCGCGCGTAAACGAGGTGTTCGAGAAGTATCACCCGGCGGTGGTGTTCCACGCTGCCGCCCACAAGCACGTGCCGCTTATGGAGGTATGCCCGCGCGAGGCCATCGAGAACAACGTCTTCGGCACGTTGAACGTGGTGCGCGCGGCGGACGCCTTCGGCGTGGAGCACTTCACGTTCATCTCGACCGACAAGGCCGTGAACCCCACTTCGGTTATGGGCGCCACCAAGCGCATGGGCGAGATGATCATGCAGTACTACGCCCGCACATCGAAGACTGTGTTCGCGGCGGTGCGCTTCGGCAATGTGCTCGGCAGCAACGGTAGCGTGATTCCCCTGTTCAAGAAGCAGATTGCGGAAGGCGGCCCCGTGACGGTGACGCACCCCGATATCGAGCGCTTCTTCATGACCATCCCCGAGGCGGTGCAGCTTGTCATCCAAGCGGGCGGCATGGCGAAGGGCGGCGAGATCTTCGTGCTCGACATGGGCGAGCCGGTGAAGATCGCGGATCTGGCGAAGAACCTCATCCGCCTGTCGGGCGCGCATGTGGGCATCGTCTACACCGGCCTGCGCGACGGCGAGAAGATGTACGAGGAGCTGCTCATGGACGAGGAGAACACGCTTCCCACGTCCAACCACTCGATCATGATTTCGCAAGGTCAGGAAATCAGCCACGAGCAGGTGGCGCAGAAGCTCGGCGAGCTGAAAGAGGCAATCCGCGACACCGATGAGCAGGCAATCAGGATTCTCGAAGAGGCTGTGCCCACCTACCACTTCACGAAGAACCACTAAAAAATGCCCGCAACCAGGGGAGGTTGCGGGCATTGCTCGTTTAGCGGCTTCTCGTCGTGTTACCTCGCGACGGAGCTTGCTGCCTACTCGTTGGCCTCACGGGCGCGGTGCTTCTTGAAGTAGTTGGTGGTTGCGAAGAATGTGTTCACGACTCCGGTGTTCTTCAGGTTGTAGAATCCCTGCCCCATAAGCCCGCGCACGTAAGCGAGCTTGTCGATGTGGGGGCATTCCAGGCCGCGGAGGTCGGCGAATAGGCGCTTGCAGCCAGGGGAGATTTCGGGGTCGGAAAACACCAGGTCGGCGTTCATGCGCTCGAACATGTGGGTCGCTGCCTCGCGCACGCCCTCGCCGTCGAGCCCGACGACTTCCAGGATACCCGAAAGGTACGTGAAGCCGCGGCTGTTGTGCGCGCGCAGGATGCGCTCGTCGGTTACGCCGAGTTTCTCGAGGATATCCATCATGTCGTTCCAACGCTCGAGCGGCAGAAGCGTGCTGCGCTTCGCGAACGCCTCGGACTTTTCCGGCGTCTCCTCGCGATAGCAGTAGTACTCCTTATCGGTATAGAGGATGCGGTCGGTCTGGCAGAGCGTCTCGATGAGGAATGGGTTGTCCGCCCAGCCCGCGCCGGGGATCTCGCGGAAGCGAATGCCCTTGTCAAGCAGATACTGCTTGCGATAGATCGCCGACCAGATGGACGGGTGGTGGCACAGCAGATGTGCCGCGTCCTTAATGGCGAACGGCTGGACGGGCGGGTTGATGCGCCCGTGATAGCTGCAGTTCATCTTGCGCTGCTTGGGCGTGTCGGGCAACCAGATGCGCCAATAACCCGACTTCACGATGTCGATCGGTTCGGGGTACATGCGCGCGAGCGCGAGCAGGTCGGAATACATGCCGCTTTCGATCCAGTCGTCGGGTTCGAGGATGGAAATCCACTCACCGTGCGACTCGTCGAGCCCGCGGTTGCAGGTGGCGCCGTAGCCTTGGTTCTGCTTGTCGATGACCACGATGCGCTCATCGCGTGCGGCGTGGGCGCGCATAATGGCGAGTGAATCGTCGGTCGAGCCGTCATTCAGGCAGATGATTTCGAGGTTCTTGTACGTTTGTCCCTCGACGCTCTCGAGCGCCTGGTCGAGGTAGGGACCTGCGTTGTAGATGGGGATGATGACGGAAACCAGCGGTGCGAACTGCGAAGATGACATGATGCTCCTATTCGTTTTCCTGCGTATTCGCGGACGCAGTGTCGGTGGACGTGAAGTCCGTGCTCTCAGTCTCGGCGGGCTGCGCGTCCTCGTCACCCGTATCTGCAAGCCCTGCGTCCACGAGCGCTTCCTGCACAGCCTTCCCAAGCATCTCCTTGTCGAGGCGCCCGAACTGCGAGGAATCGCCCAAGAAGGTGAGGTGCTTCACGCTGCCGCCCTTCTTCTTGATGTAGCTTATGGCGTGCGCGACGCTGTCAAGGTTTTGCGGGTCTTCCAGAAGGAAGGCGGAATCGGTCTTGGCGGCCCAGGCGCCGGCGGCGAACGCGTCGGCAGGGTTCCACACCGAGCTCACGATGAGGTTGTCGATCGTGAGTCGCGCGCCCTCGACCTGGCCCGAAGTGATAAGGTCGTTAATCTTCTCGTTGGCGTCGTAGGGGTTCTTGCCAATGAGCCGCTCGCTTTTCACGCCGTGCGTGGCGCAGGCGGCGAGGAACGTGTCGGGGATATGCTTGTCGACGCCCAGCGCAATCAGGTCGGTGAAGTCACCGCCCTGGATCGACGCTGCCGTGACGTCGTCGATCACGCCGAGTTCACGGATATAGAACACGGGGATATGCTGATTGAACAGCAACGGCGAAAGCGTAATCAGGTCGCCCAGGCAATCGTGGTGAGCGATGATGGCGAGTTTGCTCCAGCCGGGCACACCGTCTTCCTCCGCCGTGCGCTTTCCGAAGTCGAAGATGAGGCGCGCAAGCTCGACCGACTCGTTGCAATCGATGCGGCAGATTGAGCACCCGTCGCTTGCAGCGTCGGCCGCCTGCTCTGCCACTTCGGAAGAGAGCACGTCCTCGCCGCCCAAGACGACGATGCGGTGCGGCGCGAGGCTTGCAATCTCCTGCGCGACCACGTCGGGCAGCGACTCGTTCTTCGAGAGCAGCACCGGCGCGTCGAGCATGCCGGAGAGCCCTTGCGCGGACATGCACGGCAGGCTGAAGTCGCCCGAGGCCAGGATGACGCTGCCACCTTGCGCGAACTTGCACTTCTCCGCGATCTTCACAGCGGTGCCGTAGCGGTTCTCGCCGGCAACGGAGCTCACGAGTCCCTCGGGCACGCGGGTGGGGGAGTTCAGCATGCTGAACACGGCGGCTTCCGACTCGGCCGACCCCACATGCCCGCCGAGCACGCGGTAGGCGCGGCACACGTCGGCAGCCGAGCCCATCATGCGGGTGTGGCCCTTCTCGATCCAGATGGCCTTGTTGCACAAACGCTCGATCTGGTCGTTGTTGTGCGACACGATGAGCACGGTGACGTCGTGCTCCTTGATGAGCTGCGTGATGCGGCGCTCGCATTTCTGCTGGAACATGAAGTCGCCGACCGAGAGCACTTCGTCGACGATGAGGATCTCGGGCACGATGACCGTGGCGATGGCGAACGCGATGCGCGCGACCATGCCCGACGAGTAGTTCTTCATGGGCATGTCGAGGAACTTCTCGACCTCCGCGAAGTCGACGATCTCGTCGAAGTGCTGCTGGATGAACTTCTTCGAATAGCCCAGAAGCGCGCCGTTCAAGAAGATGTTCTCGCGCGCGGTAAGCTCCATGTCGAAGCCTGCGCCGAGCTCGATCAAAGGCGCGATGCTGCCGTTGATGGTGCAGGTGCCCTCGGTGGGCTCGAGCACGCCGGCGATGATCTTGAGCATGGTGGACTTGCCCGAGCCGTTCGTGCCCAGGATGCCGAACACGTCGCCCTTGCGGACGGTGAACGACACGCCATCGAGCGCGCGGAACTCCTTGAACATAAGCTCGCGTTTCGCGAGGGCGATGGCGTATTCCTTCAAGCTGTTGAGCTGCTGAGACGCCATGTTGAAGACCATGGACACGCGGTCCACGTCGACCATGACGGGCCGGTCGTCGACTGCGGCGGCGAGCTCGCGCTCGATGTCGCCGAGTGGGGTGGTGTTGATGTTCTCGGGCATAGGTTCCGCCTAAACGTAGAGGATGAACTTCTTCTCGGTCGCCTTGAACACGGCGAAGCCGATGGCGAAGGTGATCGCGGCCATGCCGAGGCAGATGAGGTTCTCGGTGAGGCCGGGCACCGTGTTGTACATCGCGATGTCGCGGAAATAGCACACATAGTGGTACATCGGGTTGAACGCCTCGGCCGCCTGCATCCAGTCGGGCAGAAGGCCCACCGGGTAGAACAACGGCGTGGCGTAGGTCCACGCGGTGATGACGACGCCCCACAGGTGGCACACGTCGCGGAAGAACACGGCGAGCGAGGAGAGCAGCATGCCGAGCCCCGCGCAGAAGAGCAGCATGAACACGAGCAGGATGGGCATCGCGAGCAAGTTTACCGTCGGCGGGATGCGGAAGAAGAGCATGACGATGACGACCGCGATGAGCGAGATGGCGAAGTTCACGAGCGTGAAGAGCACCTTCTCCAACGGGAAGATCATCTTCGACACGCGCACCTTCTTGATGAGCGGCGCTGATTCGAGGATGGAACCCATGGCAGACGACGTTGAGTCGGCCATGAGCGAGAAGAGCACGTTGCCCAGGATGAGGTACATGGGGAAGTTCTGCACGTCGTCGCCGAACTTGAGCACGTTCGTGAACACGGCGGCGAGCACGCACATCATGAGCAGGGGGTTTAGGACCGACCAGAGAACGCCCAGGACGCTTCGGCGGTACTTGAGCTTGAAGTCCTTCGACACAAGCGATGTGATGGTGAACCAATTCCGCTTGAGCGTGGCCTTGGTCGATGCGGTTTGAGCCATAGTGTCCTCAACGGTCGGGTGCATTGCGCGCGCCGAGGGCCGGCCCTTGGCGCAACTCATCATTCTATAGCGCTTTGGACGGGGTCTTCTGCATGCGCATGAAAAGCCCAGATTGCCCGCGCGAGCGGTTGCGTTTGCCGCGCGGTCGCGCGACTGCTCGCGAGCGGAGGTGTGCGAGGGGGCGTGGGCGGCGCGGGGTCGTGCGGGCGCGCATACGCGTTGCGAGCGGGCGCAGCGGCCCTCCGTTGTGCCGATGCCGTGTGCGATGTGTCCGCGGTGCGCGCGCTCGCGTATACTCAAGGAGAAGGTGAGCGGGATGCCGCCTTCCCTTACGATACGCACAAGATTCGGAGTATAAACATGGCTATCTTGCGACATCGGAGTATCTGCGCCTTGAGCGCCCTTATCCTTGCGGCAGTTTGCGCACTGTGCATCGTTGCGCCTGGTTGCGCGCTTGCTGCGGAAGTTGACGCACAGACGGACGACGCCAACAGCTGGCGTTTTACGGACGGGCAGCTTTTGACGGTGCCCGGCTTGGGCAACATCTCGCTTCTCTCGAGCGAAAGCTACACCGAGTTCGACGCGACGCTCACCTCTAACGGCTACGCCACGGTGAATCGCTCGACTGGCTCGCAGCGGCTTATTCCCGGCGCCATTTCCAAGGGCATCGACGTGAGCGAGCACAACCGCACAATCGATTGGGAAGCCGTGAAGAACGATGGCGTGAAGTTCGCCATCATCCGTGTGGGCTACGGCAACGACCTTACCAACCAGGACGATAAGTACTGGCTGCGCAACGTCTCCGAGTGCGAGCGGCTGGGCATTCCGTACGGCGTCTACATTTACTCTTATGCCAAGAACGCCGACATGGCAAGAAGTGAGGCTGACCACGTCCTTCGCCTGATCAAGGGGCACGACTTAAGCTATCCGGTGTACTTCGACATGGAAGACAAGTCGCAGCTCAATGCCACGGGCGGCGACTCGACTGAACTGGCGAAGATCGCGAGCGCGTTCAGCGAGAAGATCGAGGCTGCCGGCTACGATGTGGGAATCTACGCGAACCGGAACTGGTTCACACATTACCTGACCGATTCCGTGTTCGACAACTGGGTGCGCTGGGTTGCGGAATACGGCGTCTCGCAGTGCCAATATGGCGGCGAGTACGGCATGTGGCAGCTCTCGAGCGGCGGCCGCGTGAGAGGCATCGACTATCCCGCCGATGACGAGGGCGGACGCGTCGACGTGAACCTCATGTACCGTGCGGGCTACTCCAGCGACGTGGCTGCTGGCGATTGGTTCGTCGAAAGCGGCGCCTTTGACTATGTGGTTATCCGCGAAATCATGGGGAATTATTCGGGTACGAACCTTTTCGGACCCTACGATACGATCACGCGAGCCCAGGTGGCGACTATCCTGTGGCGCCTGGCGGGAAGTCCCGCTTCGAGCGTCTCGCAGCCCTTCAGCGACGCGGACCCGAGCGAGTACTACTACAACGCGCTTTGCTGGGCGAAGGAGGTCGGCGTCTCGACGGGCTACAGCGGTACCGATTTCTTCGGGCCGAACGACCCGGTGACGCGGGAGCAGCTGGCGACGCTGTTCGCCCGCTATGCGAGCGTGGTCGACGGGCGCGACACGTCGAGCGATTGCTCGGCCATGAACTCGAAGAACGGCGCAGACAAGGTGAGCGACTATGCGCGCGAGGCGATGGGATGGGCAGTGGACACAGGTCTCATCACCGGAGTGAACGGAACCGACCTTGAGCCCGGCGGCACCGCATGGCGCGCCTCGATGGCCGAGATGGTGAAGCGCTACTCGAGCTTCTAGCCCGAATGTCATTCGCTTCGGTAGACCGCGCGGTGCTTGAGGTGCACGTCTCTGCGGGCCGTTGTTTCGATATGGTGATCACGCATGGGAGGCGTCGCATCGTGCGGCGCCTTTCCCGAAGGAAGGTGCTTCGGATATGGAAAAAACCTACTGTAAGATTGTGCTCGTCGCTCACATGGGGGCGGGCGTCGCGACTCCTGCTTCCTGCGCGAAAAGGGCGTTTGAAAAGCAGGGGCACACGGTGTTCCTTTTCACGCCGAAAATGTGGCCCGAGCTTTTCGACAAGGCCGGCACCTTCGATGCTGCGGCGCTGTCCCGATTCTTCGAGGTGCAGCGTCCCGATTGCCTGATGCTTGCCGAGGGCATAGGCGCGCGCGGGCTTGACGCTGCCGTCTCGCGCGGCGTTGCTGCGGGCATGCTTGTCGCTGCGCGATCCGAGGCCGAGGCGAGCGTGGCGAAGTCGAGCGGCGCGCCTTTCGACTTTGCGATAACGATTTCCGGGCGCTCGCTGCGATTGGAGGAAGTCGACGGGTTCGACGGCGTTGTGGGGGCGTGCGCTCCTGGTGTCGATGCCGCCTACGCCTCGACACCGATTGCAAACCTGGTGGCCTTCGGACCTGGCATTATGTGCTTGCAGGACGCGACGCCCGCTCGTGTCGCCTTCTTCGATGAGCTGGTCGCAGACGGGCGCTTCGGCGGTGCCGTCCGTTGCTTCGGCGCCGGCTGGCCCGAGCGATTTGCTTCGGACCCGACGTTTACCCATATCGCGTACTCTGCCCGGTCGAGCGCGGCGTGCGTGGTGTTCGGGGACCTGAACGAGCGTCCGCAGGGCGCTGACGCCTCGGCCGATGTTCGGGACGCGGGTTCCCCGACCGACGCGCTCTTGACGGATGAGGCGCTTGTTCTTGTCCGCGCCGATGGGGCGAAGCTTGCGTGCGTGGGCGAGGGCCTTTCCCCATGGCGCGCGGAGCGGATGGACATTTGCGAGAAGGATATTGCCGCGGCGCGCGAGGCGCTCATCGCGGCGGTTGCGGAGCAGCATTCGGGTGATGCCGCGTTCGAGAGCCGTTGCCTTCCCGTCGATTCGCAAGGTCCCTTCTTTGATGGGTCGCTGCTTGCTGCGTTCGAGAGCGTGCGCGAGCAGCTTGCCGGGGGGGGGCTTATGGCCGGCCTTCCCGCGCCGCGCACGATTGTCTCGGTTCTCGGTTACGTGGGCATGGGCAACTTCGGCGACGAGTACATCTTGGCGACGGTCGACAGGCGCCTGCGGGAGCTGGTCTGCGGTTGCTCCATCGTTGCCGTTGGAGAAAACCCGCTGCATACCCTGCGCGAGCGCGGCATCTACTCGATCACGCTTCAGGACAAGCGCGTCCTCGACCGGGTGCTCGCCGCGTCCTCGGCGGCCCTTGTAATCGCAGGCCTCCTCTTCGACCAGGGAATTCGCTGGTCAATCGGGAAGGCGGAGCTAGTCTCGTCGATGCCGCACACCGACATCGCAGGCATCGCCGCATATGTCGAGTTGGCGTACATGAACGATGCCCGCCCAGTGCTCTACGGCATCGGTGCGGGACCGCTCGACGTGGCGGACGGACGCTCGCTTGTGCGCCTCATGGGGCGTCTGGGCGCGCTGTTCCTCACGCGCGATGAGGCGACCGCCGAGCTCATCCGCTCGTGCCGGGTGCGCAACGAGCAGGTGATATCGCTTGCCGATTGCGCGTTTTTGGGAAGCGCTTCCGACACTTCGTTCGTCGACGAATGGTTCGCATCCGAAGGAATCGACCCCGCATCGCGCAGGGTTGTGGCGGTTTCGCTGCGCGAATACGAGAACGCTCCTGCCGATTTCGCCGAGCGGGTTGCCGCCGCGATTTCGAGGGTGCAGGCGGCTCATCGCGACGTGGTCTTCACAGCGTGCATCCTCGACTCGAGCGACCGTGCGCTTGCCGAGCGCATCGGGGCGCTTCTTCCCGCTCAGGCGGTGCTCCGCATCTTCGATGCGGGGGAGCGCATAGAGCCGGTGGTGGACTTCCTCTCGCGCTGCTCGGCCGGCCTCTCGATGCGCTACCATGCGTCCCTTCTGCTCGGATCGTTCTGCAAACCGTGCGTTGGCCTGGGGTATCTTCCCAAGGTGGTGTCGCTTTACGAGGACTTGGGGCAGGCGGACACGCTGCTTTCCATGAACGCGGACACCGCGGAGATCATCGCGGCTTTGGAATCCGTCCTCGCTTTTGACGCCCAGCGCGCGTTCGCGCTGACGAACCGCGTGTCCGAGCTGCGCAAGAAGAGTGGCGAATCGGAGAGCATTCTGCTTGATGCCATCGCCTCGATCGCGCCCGCGAAGTGCGGGGAGATTCCCGAGGAGCTCTTCTTGAACCGCGTGGCGAACGATATCGCCGAGAAGGATCGCCTCCGGGCGCAGATTGCGCGGGAGCGGCGAAGTGCCGAGGAGGCACATGCCCGCTGCGCCGAGGTGGAACGCGAGCGCGACGCGGCGCGCGGCGAGGTGGAGGAGTACGCGCACTCGTATTCCTACCGCGTGGGATCGACGCTGCTCGCCCTGCCCCGCAAACTTCGCGAGGCGCTGTCGAAGGGCGCGAAAGGGCCGAAAGAGTCGTAGGGTACCCTAGGTGCGTCGGGTCGGCCTTCGTGTTTGAGCTGGTCTGCCCTGCCCCGGCCCCTCTGCTTGGGACGCAGATGAACTCGAAGGCTGCTAGTCCGCTCGCGTTGCCTCATCCATCAGGGATCCGCTTCTTGGTTTCCTTCGAGTGCGCATGAACTTCCTTGATTGAAGTGCGAGAATCTGCTGCACCCCTTTGCGGGCTAACTTGGCTTTTGTGCCATGACGGCCAGCTTCCCCCTACCGCATTCCGCTGTAGCTTTCCCCGCTGAATCCCGGGGCGGCTTTCTTCTGCCGCGTCTATTTGGGGGGAGTATAAAGCCAGGAACACTTCTCCTCGCTGGGAAAGCCCTCGACAGGGAGGAGCCTTCCCTCAAAAAAGAGCTACTCGCCTCCGAAATGCACCCGTTTCGCATTCAGGTAGACCAAACACTCGCTTTCCGTCATACCCACTATTCTCCCGCTGAAGCTGAAAGTACCCACTTGGGCAAATGGTGTTGCTTTTCCGAAAAAGAGGCCACGGGCAAAAGGTTTTGCGGTTAGATGTTATTCTGCTAAAGCACCTTGGAGATTATCTTGATGAAGATCACGCTGCTATACTTACGTGCGTGAGACGTTTTCTGGAGGGATTGAGCGCGGAAATGGTTTTAACGAAGTGGCCGAAGAGCCTTTCCTGGCGATCCGTTTTCCTCGCTATCGTCATCTCGGCTATTCTTTCAGGAATCTTGACGCTATCATCTTCGATCTATGTTGGTGATGGCTGGCTTTCTCTGCCGCTTGTCGAACTCATGCCTCGGTTCCTTCTGCTAATTGTATTGTTTGCGTTTCTCCTGCTTGGATGTCTCTTTCTTTTCGATTTGCGCGAAATGTGGGATGATAGCCCCAAGCGCGGGGGCGGGCTCCTTTGGCGTATTTGCGTTCCTGAATGGCAGGCATCTCGGATCTGCATTTCGGCGACTGTCATGCTCATTTGCTGGCTCCCTTGGCTACTCGCTTTCTATCCCGCTTCCATGAACTGGGATACCTATTATCAGATTGCGATGTTTTCAGGCGAAACCCCTGTTTGGGCGATTCCCTATGCACCTACTGGAAGCATCGTCGACCATGCCTTCTCCGATCACCATCCATTATTCGATACCTTGATATTCGGCGCATTCGCTCGACTCGGGCAGATCGTGACGGGCGATTGGAATCTTGGCATATTTCTTTATATCCTGATTCAATCTGCGGGCATGGCGATCTCACTCGCGGCATCTGTGTCCCTTGTGGGGAAGAAAGGCTGTCCGAAGCTTCTCTTGGCGGGCGTGTTCATCTTTTTTGCGATTATGCCATTTATTCCCGCATACGCTGGGACGATAGTGAAAGACACCCTTTTTTCTTGGCTGTATATCCCCTATTTCCTTCTCGTGTTCGAGGTGGTCGATTCCCGCGGGGAAGCGGCGAAGAATCGAAACGTTGCTGTGCTCTTAGTGGTTCTCGGGTTACTATTGTGCCTCACAAAGAAAACCGGACCCTACGTTGTTATCCCGACTGCAATCGTGTTGATGCTCATCTATCGAAAAGAGGCTGTTTGCTTCATCGTGCAGGCAGGGCTTTCGGCCGTGTTAATGTGGGTTTTGCTGCCTCATATAGTTTTTCCTGCTCTCGATGTTGTTCCTGGGGGGAAGCAAGAACCTCTTGCGACGCTCTTTCAGCAGACTGCTCGATACGCGCTAGACTATCCTGACGACGTCACGCAGCAGGAAAAAGATGCGATAGACGCAGTGGTTGGATATGACAACCTTGCAGCGCGTTACGATTGGCAAACCGCTGATCCGGTTAAGAACTGGTATCGCTATGACACGGCCACCGATGCGGATGTGCGCGAATATCTGAAAACGTGGTGCGCCCAGGGGATGAGGCACCCCAACTCGTACTTAGTGTCGATATTGGCAACTTCGGGTCGCTACTTTTCGGGCGAAGGCACAATTGCCCTTCATGAGGATACCGCTGACGTTGAACATGGCGGAACGGAGCTTCTGTCGAGGCCGGAAGCGTTTGCGCCCCTGCGAGGCGTTCTTTTGGAGGCATATCACGCTATCGCCGGACTTCCTGTTGTGGGCATGCTCTTCTCCGTTGCCCTCTACGCATTCTATATCCCGATGACCGCTTTCTTCGTGATGCTCTGTCGTCGAAGGGATTTGCTTCCTCTGCTTATTCCAACATTGCTGTGCATTGCCAGCTGCGTCATCACTCCCGTGTTTCATGCGAGATACGCATTGCCCCTCCTTTACACATCGCCGCTGTTGCTGTGCATGCTCGTAACTCGTTCTTCGGTGAAGGGCGTTCGCGGCTCGTCTGCGAGTCTGCGATAATGGCGGGTAGTCGCCTGAGTGATAGGGGTCGATACATGGTTAAACAGAGAATCGATTGGCTGGATATTGGCAAGGGAATTGCCATCGTTCTTGTCGTATTGGGCCATTGTCTCGACTTCGAATCCCCCGTGAAGCATGCCATCTTCTCATTCCATATGCCGCTGTTCTTCATTTTCGCCGGCTATACTTTTCGCGTGAAGCCTGTGAGGGAGATGGCTGTTTTATCGGCGAAGCGGCTTCTCATACCTTTTCTCATCCTGTTCATGCTTACGGCGCTTTCAGCGCTTATGTGGTCGGGTGATAGCTCGATTGATTTCGTGCTTCGTGAAGCTCGCTCGTTCGTTTTTGCTTCGGCTGTTAACGTGAAATGGGCGGATGCGCCTGCTGTCGGAGCGATTTGGTTTTTCGTCGTATTGTTTGAGGCTCGAATCGCAATGAACGCGCTCCAGGGCTTTTTCGAGCGGCGTGAGGTTTCTATGGCCTTGCAGGCTACGGCTTATGCTGTGCTCGCCCTTTGCGGAATCGCGGTGGGCAAAGTAGCGTTTCTGCCTTTCTCGCTCGACATAGTTTCCGTCGCGATGCTCTTCATGTTCGGGGGCTACGTTTCAAGAAGATACGATCTCATCCGATTCCTTCATCGACCGGCTATCTTACTTGGTCTCCCCGTCATCTGGGCGATTTGCCTGAAACTCAGCTGGCTCTCGATGGGCGATCGTTTTTTCAGTATCGTTCCATTTTCCATCATCGGCGCATTTGCGGCGACTGCCATCGTGGCGCGGGTTTCAATGGCAATCGAGCATTTCTCGCCGCTGCGGCATGTGTTCGTCTATCTTGGCGTGAATTCGCTTTCGATACTCGCTCTGCATCATGTCGAGATTAATTTCATCCCCTGGTCGCAGACGATTCAGTTCAGCGCATTGCCTTTTGGCCATCTTCTTCTCTTCGCATTTAAGATGTTCCTCATCCTTTCGGTTCTCTATTTGCTGGCGCAGGACAATTCCATTTCGAAAAAGACGAAGGCATGACGGAAAGCCGTCTGCGTGATAATCTTTGTTTGACGTCACGCTTTGAAAGGAACGGAAACATGGTGGAGAATGCGGCGGAGGGAATTCCTTCGGTTTCGGTGATCGTCCCCGTCTACAACTGTGCGCCCTATCTTCGCCAGTGTCTCGACAGCGTCATCGCTCAGACGGAATCGTCGTGGGAGATTATCTGCGTCGACGATGGATCGACTGATGATTCGGTCTCGGTCCTGCGCGAGTACGAGCGACGTCTTGCCGGCAAGATGCGCGTTGTCGAGCAGGAGAATGCGGGCTGCGCGCGCGCTCGCAACCGCGCGATCCCCTTGGCGCGGGGAAGCTATCTCATGTTCTTGGATGCCGACGATTTCTTGGCGCCGCGCTGCTTTGAGTTGGCGCTCGATGCGGCCCGCCGCACGAATGCTCAGATCGTGGTGTGGGACCTCTGGTTTTACAACAACCAGCGCAAACGCCAGCAGCATCCGCCGCTCGGCGTCCTCCATTTCGCTCCGTTCGACTTCGACGGCCAGGCGTTTTCGTGGAAACGCAGCCCCGATGACTTTCTCATGAGCTTTCAGACGTGGGCCTGGAACAAGCTGTTTCTCGCCTCGTTCGTGCGCGAGGGGGGCTATCGCTTCGCGGAAGACGTCCAGCGCTCGGAGGACATCGCATTCGTGTACCCCGCGCTTGTGGACGCCGAGCGCATCGCGACGGTGGGCGAGCGGCTCATCAGCTATCGCGTGATGCGCGCCGGCTCCGCCATGGCCACGAAGGACCGCCATGCGTTCGATTTCGCGCGCGCTATCCGTTCCTTTCGCAGCTACTTGGCCGATACGGGGCGCCTCGAGGCGCTCTCTCGCAGCTACGCCACCTGGGCGATGTCGAGCATTCTGTACAACCTGAACACGCTCGCGTCCTACTCCGCCTTTTGCGAGGTGTATCGCTATCTGGCCGATCGCGGCTTCTCCGACTTGGGTCTTGCCGATCTGGGAGAGCGCGACTTCCTCGACCCGATATACTACGCTCGCATGCGCGAGATTTCAGAATGCGACCCTGCAGAGTACCTGTTCGGTCGCGCCCGCTCGCTCGATGCGGCGCGGGAGGACGCGCTTGCCGTCCTCGATGAGGTGAGCGCCGCACGCGACGAAGCCCTCGCCGAGCGCGATGCCGCGTGCGCACGCGAAGCGGCCATGCGCGCCGACCTCGATCGGGTCATGTCCGAGTTCGACGCGGTCATGGGCGCGGCAGAGCAACGCGTCGGCCAGGCAATATGCCGCCTTCCCCGCGCGATTCAGCGCAAGGTGGGCGCGTCGAAGCGCTAGGACACCGTGTGCTTCTTTCGAAGGCTGCCCCGCATCGTCGCTGCGATACAGTATCATTCAAAGCAAAACGCTGCGGGCGTGTGCCTGCATCCGAGAAGCTAACCGAAGGCACTACATGGATAATCCAAAGGTTTCTATCATTGTCCCCGTCTACAACGTCGAAAGCTACCTCGCGCAATGCCTGGATAGCCTGATTGAACAGACGCTTTCCGATATCGAGATTCTCTGTTTGGACGACGGCTCGACCGACGGCTCGCCGGAGCTCCTCGATGCCTACGCCGCGAACGACGCTCGCATCCGCGCGCTCCATCGCGAGAACTGCGGCGTTGCCGAGACGCGCAACGTGGGCGTCGGGCTTGCGCGCGGCGAGTACATCCTGTTCGTCGACTCCGACGACTACATCGCGCAAAGGACTTGCGAGGTCCTCGTCGCTACCGCCGAGCGGGAAGGCGCCGACATCGTCGTCTTCGGCGGCAAGACGTTCCCCACGCTCCCGTGGGCGGACGATTCCTTCGCGTGGCGCGACAACGTGTATCATTCCGGGGTCGATGCCCTGCTCTACGAACGCGGCAGCATCCCCCTTATGTGCAATAAGATGTACCGCACCGACTTCTTGCGCGGCAACGGGCTTCTCCTCAACCCCGACCTCTCGCTTGGGGAAGACCACGCCTTCCAGTTCATCACCTTCCCGCTTGCGAAAACGGTCGCCTTCAGCAAGGAGATGCTCTACTTTTACCGCGTGCGCCGCGATTCGGCGGTGGGCGCGACGTGCTCAGACGGTGCCAAGCAGCTCTTCCTCCACTTCGACGTGGTGAAATACGCGCTCACCACATGGAAGGAGCGCGGGACGTTGGTGGAGTTCGGGCGTGAGGGCATCTCGTGGGCCGTGTCGTTTCTGTTCACGTCCGCGAAGATGACCTACTACAACGACCGCGTCCGCTTTGCCGAGCTTTTCTCGGCATTCCTCGACGAGGTGCTCGAAGGCCGCCCGCTCGATTCGCTCGGTCTTGACGATGGCGTGCGTGGGCGTTTGGCCTACCTCGTGTCGCCCCAGGTGGAAACCGATGCTCCTTCGATAAGCATCCTTATAGAATGCGCCGACGAGGCCGACGACGCCAAAGCCGCGCTCGATGCGATCGAGTTCCAGGACGAGCAGTCCTTTGAGGTGTTGTTCTTCCCGCCCGCCGATGCGAACAGCCGCTATGCCCAGCTCATTGCCGACTTCACGGAGAACGATTGCCGCGCGCGCGTTCTACCCACCCGCGACGTCGCTTCTGCGCTCGCGAGCGCGCGGGGCACCTACCTCGTTCGCTCCTACGCGAATGTCGTCTACGATCCGCAAGCCTTCGACCAGTTGATTCAGCTTGCGGGGGAACGCGAGGGGCGCACGGTCGTCGGCGAGCGCGAGCCTTATGACATTGCGGTGTTCACCGATTCTGCCGGCATGCTCGGCGTGCGCGACCTGTTCGACTTCTACGAGCCCAGCACCACCGAGGCAATCGTGCCCGAAGGGGCGCATCCCGCTTCCGATTTCTCCTCGCAGCTGTTCTCGTTTTCGAGCATCGCGTCGGCAAACAAGGCATTCAACAGGGAATTCCTGCTGCAATGCGCGAAAGAGGCGAAGTGCTCTACGTGGCTGGGCCTTCAATGCGCGGCTCTCTCGCAGGCGACCAAGATTGTCGTGACCAAGCGTCCCCTTGCCACGCTGCGCTGCCTGCCTTTCGCGTCGACCGGGCTTGTCGGCGCGCGCGCCATGCTCGACGACGTGTTCTCCGGCTTCGAGGAGGCGCGGGCGAATTTCACGGGCGATGACGAGGCCACGTGCGGACTCGACGCCGCCGCGGCGCGCCATCTGATCCTCATGGTCGACCTTATCCGCAACCCGATTGCTCGCCGCTACTGTTTCGAGGATGCCCGCGAGCGCGGGGGCGAGGCTATAGCACGCGCCCTTGCCGGGTCGCAGCTCACCGACGCCGAGTGCGTCGTTTGCAAAGCGCTGCTCGGGGAAACCTACGACGCGTACACCGGATACCGCGACACGCTCGTCTTGAATGACGTTATCATGAAGAATGAGGAAAACCTGCTTGCGGTAGGAGGTCAGGCTCAGCACATCAACCAGCTCAACTCCGACATCGAGGAGTTCTACCACTCGATAAGCTACCGAACAGGTCGCGCGGTCACTGCGCCCGCCCGTGCGGCTGCGAACCTCGCAAAGCGCGTTCTCCACGCGGCACGCCGCGGATAGTTTGGAAAGGAAACCATGTTCAGCAACAAAACCTCCGACACGCCCAAGGTCTCGATCGTCGTTCCCGTGTACAACGTCGAGAAGTACCTGCGCGAATGCCTTGACAGCCTGCTTGCGCAGAAGTTGAAGGACATCGAGATCATCGTCGTGAACGACGGCTCGACCGACTCGTCGGCGGACATCGCCGCCGAGTACGCTGCCCGCGATTCCCGCGTGCGCCTCATCTCGAAGGAAAACGAAGGGTACGGCAAGACGATGAACCGCGGCTTCTCAGAGGCCCGCGGCGAGTACGTGGGCATCGTGGAATCCGACGACTTCGCTGACCCCCGCATGTTTAAGGACATGTACAAGTTTGCGAAGAAACACGACCTCGACCTGGTGAAGGCGAACTATTACGAGCACAGCGATGCGGGCGACGTTTTCCAGGAGCCGTTCGCCGGGTTTGCGTACAAGACCGTCTTCGATCCCCGGGTTGATCAGCGCGCGCTCACCGTGCTGCCCATCATCTGGTCGGCGCTCTATCGCCGCGAGATGATCGAGCGCGAGGGCATTCGCTTCAACGGGACTCCCGGCGCATCGTATCAGGACACCTCGTTCGTGTTCCAGGTGTGGGCGAGCGCGCGCCGCGTGGCAATCCTTCCGAAGGGGTATCTGCACTACCGTGTCGACAACGCGAACTCGTCGGTGAAGTCGTCATCGAAGGTGTTCGCCGTGTGCGATGAGTACGAGCTCTCGCGCGAGTTCCTGGCGAAGGACCCCGAAAAGCAGCGCGCGTTCGGCACAATCGTCAACCTGTTGAAGCTCGGGACGTACCGGTGGAACTTCAACCGCCTGACCGACGAGTCCCGCCGTGCGTTCGCCGAGCGCATGCGTGAGGAATACTTGCGGGCCCGCGAGGAGGGCACGCTTGACCGCGACATGTTCGCGCCGGCTGATTGGGAGATGCTCAATCTGATGATGGACGATTTCGACGCCTTCATGGCGCGTTTCGAATCGGGAATGTAGGCGGGTCCGGGCTCGTTCGCCGAGCAAGCCCCTGGCCCATCTGATGATGCGGTGGTTGCAGGCGCGCCCTCGGCGGATGCCACGATAGAGGGCTCCTTAGCCGCGGGCGGTGCGGGAACGGACGCGGGGTCATCTCAGCTCGCAACACCTGCACAGTCTGATGGTGCCGGTGCCGTCGCGCCTGCCGTGCCCGAGGCCGCGCAACCCGAGGCCGCGCAACTCGTCGCCACAGGCGAGGGTGGAGCTGCAGGCGAAGGTGAAACCGCAGGTGAGGAGTCCTTCGAGGGTGTGTACGTGGTCTCTGCTGCCGCGAACTTGAAGGCGGTGCTCTCCACGGCTGGCTCGCAGTTTTACTCGGGCGCCAACGTCGAGCTCGTGTCTGCGAACGGCACGCTCTTCCAGCGGTGGCGCATCGAGTCGGTGGGCGAGGGCTACTACACGATCACCTCGGTTGCGACCGGCAAGGTGCTTGACGTTGCCAACGGCGGGCGCACTCCCGGCACAAACGTGTGGCAGTGCACGCCGTTCGGCAACGACGCGCAGAAATGGTACCCGAAGTATGCGGGCGACCAGTCGTTTAGCTTCGTGTGCAAGGGCAATGGCCTCGCGCTCGACATTGCCGACGGCATTGCGGAAAGCGGTACGAACGTGCAGGTTTATACGCGCAACAACTCCATCGCGCAGCGCTTCGTGCTGACTCCCACGACCTACGTCCCTGATGACTTCTCGGATCTTCTCGCGCATTTCTCGACCGTTTCCACCAACACGTTCAACGGGTGGTACAACATGTCGCGTGCGCTTTCCAACTTCGACGGCATGGTCGTGTGGCCGGGTGAGACGGTGTCGTTCTTCGACACGTGCGGGCCGTGCGGCGCGGCCGAGGGCTACCTCATCGCGGGCGTCGTCGGCGGCTCTGGTTACGGTGGCGGCATCTGCTAGGCGTCCACCACACTCTACGGCGCGGTGGTGCGCGCCGGTCTCACCATCGTGGAGCGTCAGAACCACACGACGCCTTCCACGTATGTGCCCATCGGGCAAGATGCAATGGTGAACTGGGGCTCTTCCGACTTCCGCTTCCGCAATGACTGGGATTTCCCCGTGAAAATCGTCGTTGACAACTACGACCGCACGCTCAACTGCGACATCTGGGGCATCCAGCCCGACTGGTACGACTACATCGACGTCTCTTCGTGGTGGACGGGGTCACACTCCGCCGCCGCGCAGCGCGAGTACTACAAAGACGGCGTGATCGTGGCCACAAGCGCCCTGCCGAATTCCTGGTACTGGTAGTTCCTAACGCACCTCATTTAATCAAGGTCCCCTTTAAAAATGAACAGCCTCCCATTTCTTGGACAAGAGAAATGGGAGGCCCCTGGAGTGGGTATGATGAATTGGACACCAGGTTAAGAGCGAAAGGTGTTCAGGATGACCCAAGGAAGAAAGCGATACGACAGGCAGTTCAAGGTCTCGGCGGCAAAGGTGGTCCTGTCCGGGGAAATGACGGTCAAAGACCTATCGGAGGAACTCGGCATAAAGGACTCGACGCTGAGAAGATGGGCCCGCGAATACGAGGAGATGGGGGACGACGCGTTCCCCGGAAACGGCTCTCCGAAGATCAACAAGGACTACGAGATCGCGAAGCTCAGGAAGAAGGTCGAGGGGCCCGGGCGCGGGAACGGGATACTGAAAAATCTCCGGGCCTTCTTGAGCCAAGGCCATGCGCGAGGTTCGAGTTCCCCGAAGGGCATAGGGGCGAGATCGGCCCCATCGAGAAGGCATGCGGGCTGATGGAAGTCTCGAGATCCGGTTTCTACGAGCATCTCTCCCGGAAGAAGCCCAACGCCCGGATAGAGCGAGGGGCGCTCGAGGGGTTCGCCGTCGAGGCCTTCGGGCGGCGCAAGGGCCGCTACGGTTACCGGCGCATCGACCGCGAGCTGCGAAAAGCGGCATCTCCGTGAGCGAGAAGCGCGCGCTCCGCACCATGCGGAAGCTCGGGCTTGACGGAAGGGGCGCGACCCGAAAACACCGCATTCGGAAGAGGGTCGAGC
>ERZ1034876.569-NODE-569-length-20168-cov-11.721971_pt1 | contig 20168 bp, 13 predicted proteins | sample MGYA00520698_ERZ1034876 | MGnify/ENA primary metagenome ERZ1034876 (study PRJEB33766, sample SAMN09781723) | gut metagenome | biome: gut microbiome | host: Homo sapiens | place: Madagascar | study: EMG produced TPA metagenomics assembly of the PRJNA485056 data...
ACATCAAACCAAAAAGCGCATTGCAAAAGTACATGGCAATGCGCTTTTTTAAGTGTGCCCGAAGGGATTCCAACCTCTGGCCTTCCGGGTCGGAGAACTATGACAGGGTAGTATAGAGCGACGATAAAACGTTAATTTTGCTGGCTCTGCACAGCTGCAATCAAAACAACGAAAAGCCCATTGTTGGTTGTCACAACAGGCTTTTTCAACATTTTGCAGCACCACTGCACAGCAGTGGTCAAATGGTGGTCTAAAAGCGAGTACGAAAAATACAGAAATTGAAAATAGCAGAAATTTAGTCGCTTGCGGATTTTTACCATGTGGTTTTGTACCGGTTGGTCGACCTGAGCGTGACCGAATACGTCAAGTTTGCCAAAATTGAGCGGGCCAAGGTGCTGCTGAAAAGTACGGACCAGACCGTACAGGGCATTTCAGATGCGCTTGCTTTCGGCACGCGCAACTATTTCAGCTTCCTTTTCGATACATCCGATTTACAACGCAGCCAGGACCTGATTGAGATGATTCAGGGCAGCATCGTCGGTATGACCCATGCCGCGCATAAGGGAGGCAAGCGGCATCCCCTGCAGTCGGGCGGGCAACTGGGTGATGCCGGGCATCATCTTTGTCAGCACGGTGCTGGCTGTCTGATCGTTTAAGAGTTCGGCAATGGTATTGGCGGCAGACAGGGTGATGTGCAGCGGCCGGGCGGTCGTATAGGTCACGGCATACCGCCCGGGTTTCAAGCGGCAGATGCCGTTTTGCCTATCGGCAAAAATAGGATTGTCGGTTATCTCGCCGTTCCAGTTCGGCAAAATCAATTCTGCCGTGCAGCCGAAAGGAACCGTAACAGCCAGTGTCAGTGTGTTTGCATCTGCGCACTGCCACTGCACTGCCCATAAACCGGCGGCACTGCGGTAGCTGCAATCCAGCCTGCGCAGTTTCCAGACAGGTGTCGGCTCTATATGCACAGACGTGAATCCGGGGGTCAGCGGCTGTAAGCCGGCCAGATGGCGGTACATCCATTCCAGAATAGCGCCATAGCTGTAATGGTTCAGGCTGTTCATGCCGGTGGAGGAAATCTGCCCGTTTTCGTCAAGACTGTTCCAGCGCTCCCAGATGGTGGTTGCCCCCAGCTTGACCTCATGCAGCCAGCCGGGATATTCCTCGTTGAGCAGAAGCTGTTCGGCAAGGTTGTGCATACCGTTTTCCGACAAAACATTGCACAGCAGCGCCGTGCCGACAAACCCGGTTTGCAGCTTGTTGTGGCTTTGCGTGAGTTTTTTGCGCAAATCGGCAGCCGTGCGCGCGGTATCGACCAGATGATGCCGCAGCGTCAGCAGATAACCGGTCACTGTCGGTACAGCGCAGCGTTCTGTGGGTGTGTAAAACTCCTGCAGAATGCGTTTGCGCAGGCGCGAGGCTAACTCGGTGTAAACCGTAATATCTTCGCTTTTTCCCAGAATTTTTGCGGCAGCTGCCACAATTTCGGCGCTGTTCATGTAATACACATCGGCAATAAAAGCGTCATCGGTAGCCCCCTTTGTATTGTCGGGGGCAGCTCCGGCTACATCCAGCGCAAGCCAGTCACCATAGTGAAATTCCTCCCGCCAGCGGCAGCAGTCACTGTCCACACGGGTAATGTAGTCGACCCAGCTTTTCATGGAATCATATTGCGCGTCAAGAATTGCGGTATCGCCGAATTGTTCATAGACGACCCACGGGATAATGGCAGCCGCGTCGCCCCATACGGAGGAACACCCCTGCATGCCGAACGACGGTACTACGTTGGGAACCTTGCCGTTGCAATCGGCTTGTTCGGTAGCCATATCGTGCAGATACTTTGTATAAAACGGTACTGTGTCCAACATATACCCGGCTGTGGGGGCAAACACCTGCGCGTCACCGGTCCAACCCATGCGCTCATCGCGTTGGGGGCAGTCAGTGGGAACATCAATAAAGTTATCGCGGCAGCTCCACCGGACATTTTCAATCAGGCGGTTTACAAGTTCATGCCCGGTCGTCAGTGTGCCGATGTGTTCCAGCGTGCTGGAAAGCGGCAGCGGGGTGAAATCCTCTGCCATCAGGTCGGGGACGCCCTCCACCTTGACATATCGTCCGCCGTAAAACGTGAATTTCGGTGCCAGCACAGCGGGCTTGCCATCGGAAACATAGATATACTCTGCCTTTGCGGTGCGCAGATTATCGCGGTAAAAATTTCCATTCTGCAGCGTTTCGCCCCATTGCAGGCGCACGGTCTGCCCGGCAGGAACATTCACGCGCAGGGTGAAGCTTCCGGCCATGTTCTGCCCCAAATCCAGCACGGTTTCCCCGGCGGGGGTGTGCAGCAGGGCAGGTGTCAATGCGGCAAACGGCTGCACGGGAACACTGTACCGTGCTGTGAGGCTACCCTTGGGCGGCTGTGCAAGGGCGGCAGCGGTCACGGGCAGCTCCGGCAGGGTGGCGTCACAATGTTCGCCGTCATAAATGTTGCTGAATGTGATTTTACTGCGGCGTACCTGCCAGCTTTCATCGGTGCCGATAATTTCCTCGCTGCCATCGGTGCGCAGGATATGCACCTCAGCCAACAGCAGCCAGTCGGTGCCGTAATAGGGCTCCGCGCGGCGCTCAGGACCGAAACGTCCCTTATACCAGCCGTTGCCCAGTGTAATTTGTAAATCGCCGCCCTTTTGCAGTGCCGTGGTAATATCGTAAGTCTGGTATTGCAGCCAACGGTTGTAATTGTTGCAATAGGGCGTCAGGTATTCGTTACCGATTTTCTCGCCGTTCAGCGTGGCCTCATACAGCCCTAACCCGCAGATGTACAGCCGTGCGGCGGCTATATCGCTATAGGGCAATGTCTTACAGAATATGGGGTGACGCGGTTCGGCATTGTCACAGGTAATCCATTTGGCAATCCATGGTTCTTCCTGCTTGGCAGTTTCAAAATAATTCGGTTCGCTTGTTGCTTCCTCGTCCGCGTCGGTGCGCACCGTGACAGACCAGTAATACCGCGTGCGGGGCTTGGTTTGCATCCGGACTTTTGTACCTAAAGAATCCAAATCTGCAAAGCCGGAATCGTAAACCGGACCGGTTAAATCGGCATTTTCGCTGATAATCAACCGCGCAGCGGTCTGCCGTGTGCCGCGGCAATCCTCCGTCTGCCAGGAAAAACGCAACTGCGGCAGGGCGTAGCCCAGCGGGTTGACAAGATGGTTCAATTTGCAGTGGGTAATTTTCATAGGACGTTCCCCTTTACAGTTTGGCTGTCAGGCTCTTTTCAATCAGTGTCAGCACGCGGGCAGCGGCGCGGCGCACCTCGGCCGGGGTGACGGTGCCGCTTTGCAGTGCGGCCAGTATGGCATCGCGGTCGGCATTGCCGCCGGGCATCATCATATCTACCTGAGCGTGCAGGGCGGCCTCGGGGCTATAATTGGTACCCCAGTCGGTCATGACAAGGCCGGTGTAACCCCATTCACACCGCAGAATATCGGTAATCAGATCATGTCGGCAGCCGGTGTAGGCTCCGTTCAGCTGGTTGTAACTTGTCATCAGCGCCAGCGGGTTGCTTTCCCGGACGGCGATCTCAAACCCGCGCAGATAGATTTCGCGCAGAGCCTGCTCGCTGACGTTCTCGTTGACGGCAACGCGGTTGTCCTCCTGATTGTTGCAGCAGAAATGCTTGACAGTGGCCCCCACGCCGGGGTTGGACTGCATACCGCGCACATAAGCGGCGGCCATTTTCCCGGTAATCAGCGGGTCTTCGGAGTAATACTCAAAGTTGCGGCCGCAGAGTGGATTGCGGTGGATGTTCATAGCGGGAGCCAGCAGCAGTGTGATGCCAAATTCGACCAGTTCATCGGCCACACCTGCGCCGACTTCTTCCAGCAGCGCGGTGTCCCAGCTTTGCGCCAGCAGCATGGCAACCGGCCATGCCGTGGCATAGCGGTAGACGTGCTGCCCCTCGCCGCCGCACATACGCTTGGCAAGCTGCTTCATCAACCCCCAGTTGTAGCGCTCAATCATCTTGGCGGGGCGTACGCCGCCGTCTGGCGTGACAAGAATTTCTTCCAGAATATTGATACCGGCAGGACCGTCACTGAACACAACGTTCGGCACGCCCTGTTCCAGCAGCGTGATGGCCGTCTTGCCGCCTGCGCCGGTAATCTGGTGCTGACCGGGATTCTGGTTCTGCAAATCACCGCCGCGCAGCAGTTCCACCTGCTGTTCGGTCGTCAGGCTGTCAAGAACCTCGCGCACGCGGGGACTTTCGGCGGCCTGCGGCTCGGTGTAGTCAGCCTTTTTGCAGGGGAAGGCAGTAGGGTCAATCGTCAGCTGTACGGCCGTGTCCGGCAATGCGGGCAGATTGTGTTCGGGCGCCTGTATTTCATGCAAAGTATCAGCGGCGGCGCAGCAGGTCCGGCACTGCATGGTGGTGACGGTTTCGGTCAGTGTCAGCGCTGCGGCGGTCATGGTGTCGCGGCTGTTTTTGCCGATGTACAGTCTGTATTCGCCCTGCGGCAACTGCCATGCGGCGGCAGCTGGGTCATACACGGCGTTGTCCGCAAGGTTTATGTGCAGGGTGACGGTTTCTTCGCCGCCGGGGGTCAGCACAGACGTTTTGGCAAACGCGGCAAGGCTTTGCGCAACACTGCCCGGTACGGACAAATAAGCCTGCACGACCTCACGCCCTGCACAGTTCCCGGTGTTTTTGACCGTTACACAGGCAGTCAGGTTACCGCCGTTCCGTGTGACGCTGCCGACAGTCTGCGCAAAGGTCGTATAGCTCAGACCGAAGCCGAACGGAAACCGCGGTGCAACGCAGAAACTGTCAAAATAGCGGTAACCGACATAGCGCCCCTCGGTATAATATTCATTTTCCAGATTGCCGTTCAGGCTGCCGAAATGATTGCCATCGGGAATCTGTGCGTAGTTCATCGGCCAGCTATCGGTCAGTCTGCCGCAGAAATTCACATTGCCGGACAGCACATCGGCCAGAGAATTGCCGCTTTCGCTGCCGCCCTGTACCATAAAGACGATGGCAAGGGGCAAATCGGCAACCGGCGTCAGGTCAATCAGACCGCCCACATTGATAACCAGTGTCACATGCGTATAGTGTGCGACCAAAAAGCGCAGATTTTCGACCTCGATATCGGTCATGAGAAAATCGCCTTTCACCGGCTTGCGGTCGGCACACTCACCGGCTTGGCGCATCAAGACGTAGACGGCCGTATCGGTGCCGCTTGCGGCAACATCGGCTTCGTTCACCAGCCGCCCGGACGGATAGCGGTATTTGTAGCTGTGTGCTGCGGGGATCTGCTCGATCGGGTTCTTGATAGGGGCAATTTTCTCCTCAACCATTTGGCGGTATGCCTCATAGGTGTCGGCGTACTCACGGTCGTAATCGTCCAGCCAGTTTTTGCTTGTGACTTTATACCCGGCGGTTTCCAGCCCCTGCTCAATGCTGATTTTATAGCGCGGGTTGCATTCGCCGCTGCCCTCGCCGCCAATCACGGTACGGCGCGCGCCCATACCGAACAGGGCGATTTTTTCCGCTTTCAGCGGCAGTGTGTTATCCGGGTTTTGCAGCAAAACATAGCTTTCTGCTGCGGCGCGGCGGGCGAGAGCGGCGTTGCGTTTTTCGCGGACGGACATCTCCGATGTAGTGGAACCATAATACTTCATGGCGGCATTCTCCTTTTTTATTCAAAATCGGAAGTTTTCCAGCTATCATGCCAGTAAATTTTTGGCACACCGTCCTCAAAGATGACAGGCAGCCAGACATAATCGGCGCGGGAGGTGTTGGCGGAGTTCAGCATGGGGCTTTGTGCAATACGCTGCATCTCCTCCGGGGTGGTCTTATAACGCTGCGGCTCAAAGCGGTGCGCGGTGCAGCGCTCCAGAATGTTCGCCAGCTTGGCGTCAACGGGGTAATCCGGCACCCAGCGGTCAGCCAATGCGACATACAGATTCTTTTTATCGGGCACCTTGAAAATTCGGGAAATCTGGCTGTTGAAGGAGGCGCGGCTCTCATCGTCCACATGGGGGTCGCCTATGCTGACAAACGGCTTGTCCGGCGCATCGGAAACCGCGCTGTCGCTCTTGTTGGGAACATACCCGGTCATGCCGGAGGTGAGCATAAACCACTTGCCGCCATGTTCGGTTACGGCAACACCCTCGCGGCAGAAGGGCGCGTGCAGCCCCTCATACTGCCAGCAGATTTCTTCCTCCGCTGTCAGATAATCGGCGGACAGGCGCAGGGTGACAACTCCGCGGTGGTCGGCGTCCATATAGAGATACGCAATGCCGTCGCTTACGGCAATGTCAAAGTCACCGACCTCATACCCAAAGGGGCGATAGTGGTGCTGCCTGACCTCATACGGTCCGGCAAAGGCGTCAGCCTGCAAAACGGTAAAGCAGGCGGCATCGCCGCAGTGTTTGATCCAGCAGACATATTTTCCGGTGGCTGCACACTTTACAATGTGCGGGCGGTCGGCATGACTTGTGGGATGCAGGGGGGCGTTCTCATCGGAAAAATCCGGAGAAATGATAAGCCCCCTATCCTCCCAGTTGTACAAATCGGTCGAGCGATAGGCGCGGATCCCCCATGTCCAAACGGAAGTTTTACCGTCGGTGCGGTCCTTGTTCTCGCCGTACCAGTAATAAACGCCGTCCTCAAAAAACAGGGAACCGCCGTGCGCCTGAATACGGCGTCCGCTTGTGTCGCGCCAGACCTTACCGGGGTAAATCGCAGCATGGGGTGGTTCCTTTGCTACCTCGGCTCCGTCAGCGGTCAGCGGGGTATCTGCAATGTCCGCATCGCTGTACAGTTCCAGTGCGGAAAGTGCAGCATCCAGTGCGTCGGCAACCTCGGCGGGAACAGCACCGCCGGAATACCCAATCAGCTTGCGGGCGGAAAAGCCGCACGCCGCAGGTTGATTTTCCACCATTGCGCGCATACCGGGCAGAAATTTGTCAAACACGGCTTTGGCTTCCTCAAAGGCAAAAATATCGCGCAGAGCGCTGTCAAGGGAAAGATGTACCTGTTTCATGGCTCAACTCTCCTTTTTGATTTGATTCAGTGCGGCGTTCAGCTGCTGGACCATGGCGGGCGGTACCGCCTTGCCCGCCTGTTTCAGCAGGCTGTGCAGCGGCATTTTTGCCATCTGGCGCTGCACAGCCTCGGGCATCTGCACATTTTTGGCAACATCGCCGTAGCTGGCGGTGGCGCGCTCCATGATTTTGGCAAGCAGGGCGGCGGCCTGCGGGTTCTGCTGTAAGTCGGCCATGGAGTCCATGATGGAATAGCAGCCTTCCTTCATCAGCTCCTCCGGCTTATCAAACCAGTTTTCAACCTGTCCTTCGGCGCGGTAGGATGCGTCGGGCTTTTCGACCTTGACGATTGTCATGCTGTCGCGGCAGTCCCCGGCCACAGCCTCGATGGTGTGTGTGCCGCTGATAGGGACCGTAAACTTGAAAATCTTGTCCCCGTCCTGTGCGGCGAACTCTTTGCCGTCCACCAGCAGTGTCACATGAGGCCGATTGGAATAGACCTTGATTTCGGTTTCACTTTCAGTACGGTTGACATAGCGGCGGCCGCAGAGGTGGACGAACGGGTCCTTGCTGAGGTATGCTTTATAAATAAAGTAGGCGTCCTTTTTCGTCTTGCGGTCAAAGGTGACAAGACCCTTTTGGTTCTGGCCGGGTTTGCCGCCCTCCCCGCGGCCGTCTGCGCCGAAATCAAAACCGTTCCAGACGTGCATGGCCCAGATGTAGGGGCGTTCCGCCCACATTTTGAGCATATGCTCGTGGTAGGCGGCCTGATAGCTCTCGGTCCAGTCGCCGCGCTCGGGGCGGGCGCTCTGGTAGGCGGGGTTTGCGTCCGCACCAAATTCCGAAAGGCCAATCACGCGGTCGGGGTGGTTTTTGTGGAACGTGTCAAAAAATTCATCGTTCTGCTGCAATTCACCCAAGTACCAGCCGTAGTAGAGATTATAACTGCAAATATCGGGCAACTGCACAAACGGGTCGTTGGGGTCCAGCATGAAAACGTGCGCCATTGTGGTGGGGCGGGTGGCGTCCAGCCGGTGGCAAAGGTCATTGAGCAGCTTGTGGTTTTCAATCATATCGTCGTTCACGCCGCCGGTAGTCGTAATCTCGTTGGAAAGCCCCCAGCAGATGATGGACGGGTGGTTGTAATTCTGGGTGACAAGCTCTTCCATCTGGGAAAGCGTGTTGGCGCAGGCTTCGGGCATATGCTCGGTAATATAGGGAATCTCCGCCCATGCCACAAGACCGTATTTATCGCACAGGTCATAGAAATACTGCGCGTGCTGGTAGTGCGCCAGACGCACCGTGTTGGCGCCCATGTCGCGGATGATCTGCATATCCTCCTCATGCTCGGCAGGGGAGAGGGCATTGCCAAGCCCGGCGCGGTCCTGATGGCGCGCCGTGCCGACCAGACGGACATTTTTACCGTTGAGCCAAAAGCCGGTGTCGGGCCGGAACTCAATCTTACGGCAGCCAAACCGCACGGCCACGGCGTCCCCACCCGGCAGGGCCGCCGCCGCATGGTACAGATAGGGGTCAGCCACGCCGTCCCACAGGTGAACCGGGTTCAGCGTGAACATGGCTACTGCCTTGCCGCTCTGCACGGAAGCAGTCTGTTCGCCGACACCCTCCACGGTGAACAGCACCTCGGTGCCGTCGGGCGTGTTTTCGCAGAATGCCTCGATGGTAACTTCGGCGCTGACGAAGTCATCTGCAACTTTGGGTGTCACGCGCAGGGCGGGCGCACCGTGGTTGTCCAGCGCAAAATGGCTGTGGGGCACAACCAGCATATGTACATCGCGGTAAATGCCGCCGTAGAAGGTGAAATCCGCCTTCTGCGGGTAGACCGTGCGGTTGGCGCTGTTGTCAACCGTGACCGTCAGGGTATTCTGTGCGGCCAGCGCGGGTGTCAGGTTGACGCGGAAGGTCGAGTAGCCGCCTGCATGGCGGGTCAGTTCCTGACCATTCAGGGTGACAACAGCGCTCATGGCTACGCCCTCAAATTCCAGCCAGACCTCCTCGCCTTCGGCATGGGCGGGGGCGGCAAATTCCTTTGTATAAGTACAGGTTCCGCGGAAATAATCGTTGCCGCCGTCGGTGCCGTCCTTGGCGTTCCATGTGTGGGGCAGGGTAACAGCATGTGCGGCCTCGCCGGGCTTGGAAAACTGCCAGCCCTGATTGAAACAGATCATCGTGCGCATGATTTTGCTCTCCTTATAAAACGGTGTGGATTCCTGTGCCTTTAGTTTCTCATATTTTCGCTGAGAATGGTTAGAAATAAATTGGCTTTTCAATGCATAAATTCGCTATGGTTTGCAAACTACACGAATTATTGTCACAAATCACGAATTATTTGTTTATGAAGGGTTTATCACCCTGCTATACTGGCAATAGTAAAAAACCTCTACACCAAACACAAAGGAGAAAATCATGGCAAGAAACAAAGTAAAGGACCCCAACAAGCTGGGGTTCGGACGCCTGTTGGCGTTCAAAAGTTCGGACATTGTAGCAGCGTGGATCAACCTGATCATGCTGAACTACCTTTCTATCTATGCATCGGACACGCTGGGGGTGAATCTGTTGACGGTCAGTACCTTGCTGCTGGCCAGCAAGGCGGTGGACGCCGTGACGGATATGGTTGCGGGTGTCATCGTAGATAACACGCACACCAAACTTGGCAAAGGCCGCCCGTATGAGCTTTCCATCATTGGTATGACTTTCTGCACCGTGCTGCTGTTTGCGGGCAACCCTGCGTGGAGCGAATTTGCCAAGTGTGCGTGGATTTTCTGTATGTACACACTGACCTTCAGCATTTTTGCCACGATGCGCAATGCGGCAATGAATCCTTACACGATCCGCACATTCTCCAACAACCCTGTTCTGCTGAAAAAGGTTTCCAGCTACGGCGGCATTATCACGATGGCAGGTTCTATCGTGATGAGCACGCTGTTCCCGGTTCTCATGGGGAAACTGGCTACCAGCGCTGCGGGCTGGACACGCTTGATTTTCATTCTGATGGTTCCCTCGACTGTGATTGGTCTGGGTCGCTTTATCTTCTGCAAGGAGGACCCCTCTGTTGATGCCGAAAGCAAGCAGGAGCCCATCCGCTTCAAAGAGCTTGGCGAACTGTTGAAGCGCAACAAATATGTCTGGCTGTATGCCATTATCATGCTGTGCTACAACATTATGACAAACCTTGCTGTCGGTGCCTACTACTTCAAATGGATCGTTGGCAACATCAGTGTGCAGGGGCTTTTGAGTATTGTCAGCTTCGTGTTGGTTCCCATTATGTTGGTTTTCCCCGTTATTATGAAGAAAATCGGCTCGATGGGCAAGATGATTTTTGTGTTCAGCATTGTGGGCGTTGTCGGCTATGGAATCGCGTTCTTCTCCGGCTCCTGGCTGCCCGGTGTGTTCGGCGGCTATGTGCTGGGGCAGCTTGCCACACTGCCGATTGCCTACTACGGCGTATTGTTCATTATGAATATCTGTACCTACAATGAAATGCAGGGTATGCCCCGTATGGACGGTTCTTCCGGCATTCTGAGCAGCTTTGCCGCAAAGCTGGGCGGCGCTCTCGGCGCATGGGTTACCGGCGTGCTGCTGAGCTTAGCGGGCTATATATCTGCCGAGGGCGTTTCCGAACAGCCCGCCAGCGCCCTGATGATGATCCGGATCGACTTTGCGATTGTACCTGCCATTCTGGTGCTGATTATCGGCATCTGCTGCCTTGCTTTCAGCAAGCTGGAAAAGCAGGCTGCTGAGTTTGAAGCAGAAAAAAAGGCGAACGAGGTCGCTGCCGCTGAAAACGCGTAATCGCATTCTTCCATAAAAAATACCGAAGCTGTGTGAAAACGGCTTCGGTATTTTTGCTGCTTATTTGGTATTTTCGGTCCGGTACTCTGCCGGTGTTTTTCCGGTAAATTTGCGGAATTCCCGCGCAAAATAGCTGCCGCTGCAAAAATGCAGCCGGTCGGCAATTTTCCCGGTGCTGTCATTTGTGGTGTACAGCAGCACCTTGGCGCGTTCGATCCGCACAATTTTGCTGTAGTCATTGATGGAGCAGTGCGTTTCTTCCTTGAATTTACGCGAGAGATAGTATTCGGTATACCCTGTCATAGCTGCCAACTGCCGAATGCTGACTTCGTCCTCGGTGTGCATTTCCAGATAGTCCATGCACTGCTGGATCTTCGGCGAAACCGACGGATCGCGGCGGATTTTGTGTACCCGGTGCACAAAATCGTCATACATGGTATGGTTGATTTGGGCGCTTTCCGAAAGGGACTTGCAGTCCATAATCTGCTGGATATAATTATCGCCTATTGTGTACGCGGCATCGGGCGTCAGCCCGCCATTGATGGCCGCACGCACGCAGAGCGTTATCAGCGTAACGGCGGAAACCTTTGCCTGATCCAGACTGTTCTTGACCTTCACCGGGACGCCGTCACTGACGCGTGCCGATTGCTCCAGCACTTTTTCATAATCGAGATTTCCCTCTCGCACCATATGCACAAGGGCCTGTTCGGTCATCCATGTTCTGTGGCGGTCATTCTTGTGAGGCGTAACCTGCCCGCCGGTTGCTGTATGCTGCGGCAGGCTGACCATGGCAACATCACTGCGGGAACAACTCTCCCCGGTAACGCAGCAGCCAAACATCACAATATCCTCGGTGAACTTACTGCCGCTTACGACGGGAAGTGTTTGCAAAAGTTCACTCAGCTTCATTTTGAAAGATACCGTCAGTGCCGTGCCATCGGGGTCAAGCGATTTGTTGCGGTGGTTCAGCAAATCCTGCAACTCCGTGTCAATATCGCGCAGATTGAGCTCCGCGCCCATAACAGGGCCCAGCACATAGTAGAACGCCGGCTTACTGTTTTTCATTATGCATACAACACCCCACAGCAGGCCGGCATTACCGCCCAACATGATTATGCGGTGTCCCTCGGCAATACTTTGCCGGATTTGTTCCGGGGCACCGTCCCCCGTGAACAGTTTGTGCAGCAGACGGGTTCTGTCATCGGCCAGATCACTGTGCGGTGTAAAACTGCTGTCATATAGCTGCAAATCCACAGGGTACTTGCAGCGCAGCATCTTTATAAACCATTCCAGCCGTTCCTCAAGCTCCATATCTTACCCCTCCCTTTGCAAACAATATAGCACAAATTCGTTCTGGCTGTCAATTATTTGCGCCCTTTTGAAATTCCAAACGAATTTCTGCCGGCATTCGCAAAAAGGAGGCTTTTTGTCTGTAGAGCTGTGCGATATACTTATAGCAACACTACATCGTAAAAGTGCCTACCCACCGAAATACCTCGCAGGCAAACTATGTATGGCTGCCATTGCGCTTTGTGGACCCTTGTGCGGAATACCCGCACGGCATGGTACTGATTGACTACCTTGATGAATGGCGTCTGGAAGACTATGAATAAAAGCACAGCGCTTTAATACAGCTAAGGCAACACCGCATAATTCCCGCCTGACGCTTTAAGCACCGCTGCTGCGGATCTACGCGCTAAGAGCCGCCGCAAGCGGCGGCTGCGCTCCGAAGCGCCTCGCTGCGGCTCGGTGTGCAAAGCACAATCTGCGTTGCAAAAATGCTCGATAATACACAAAGTATTATCTGCGCTTTTTGCTTGGCAGCTTGTACTTCTCGCTCGCTGCATCGGCACTTAGAATTATGCGGTATTGCCTTAAGATTGCTGCAAAATGAGAGAATAAATTTGCGTGAACATAGGAGAAAAATACAAATGAAACTGGCAAGAGTATTTCAAAATGGAATGACACTTCAGCGGAACCAGCCGATTCTTGTGTGGGGCTGCACGGAATAGGCGAGAACGTATGGACGGGAGGTTCTGTTAAAGACGCAAAATAATATATCGCCAAAATCGGCACGAAAAAGCCACGATGTGCTTTTCAAATGCACCGCCTTTCTATATAATAAATAGTGTATAGAGATTATGGAGGCGGCTTATGATAAATTTGGGATCTTTAAAAAAAGAAGCGGATTTGAGCGGTTTTATCCGGCAAATAGAGAAGTGCCAAGGGGACATATTGTTCCGAACCAATCAAGGGGATGTGCTGAACCTGCGCTCGACATTGTCTGCTTATGTGTTTGCAGCATTGGCCGGAAAGCCAGAGCTGTTGTATGCCGGTTGGGTAGAATGCTGTTGTGCGGAAGATGCCGGTCAGTTGGGAAAGTACTTTGTGAACCCGATCAATAAACCATGACAAACGACAACGCGGCTCCGGAGTGATATGCTTCCGGGGCCGCGGTTCTGTTTATGGCAATTTTCAAAATCAAAGCGAGTGGTTGCAAGAACGAAACCAGCCAGTACAATCAGATTGAGAAATATGGGAGAAAGCAGTCTGGATAGCATCCGGAAGGGATTGAACTGGTGCTTACAGAAAAACATTTTGCCAGTTCTTTTACGCTTATACCTTTATCGAAGGCTTCCAAAAGCAGCCTTCGGGATTCATTGTGTAGCATAACAGCCACCTTGTATTCGTGATTGATACGGTGCGGCAAAAATTGTGTAGTATTGCTCCTTATATTTTATGGGTGAACGAAATGTTACACCCCAAGGGTGAAAAATCCGCGATAGGCATCATCAACGTAGATAACATAAATCCTTTCTGTTACTGCTCTGGGCAGGTATATTGATAATAACCACTGCCGACGGTATGACAAGTGCCGTCTGGCAGAATGATTTCTGCATCGGTGTTGCAGGGGACTTCTGCAGTAAGGGTGAAGATTCCAGCTTTCTTTGACCATCTGACACGAACGGTGCCATTTTCGGTTTCAAAGCTGCGGTCAGCCCATTGCAAGCTACTGTCCGGTTGCGGACGAATGAGAAGATGCCGGAAACCAGCCCCTTTGTGGTCAAGGCCGGAGATGTTGCGGAAAATCCAGTTGTCTACCGTACCATAGGTGTAGTGGTTAAAGCTTTCTTTTTTTGGGGTTCCGTCTGGGAGATACATCTCCCAGCTTTCCCATATGGTAGTTGCACCGGCTTTGACCTGCGCCAGCCAGGAAGGTGATTTTTTCTGGTATAGCAGCGTATAGGCGAGATTGCGACGCCCGCAAGAGCAAAGAGCATCCAGCAGGAAAGGTGTAGGCAGGAAGCCTGTATCCAGCCGGTCACCGTTGGCGTGAATCAAATCTTCCAGCTGCTGGCCAAAGGATTCACGCAGGGAATCAGGGACAAGGTCGAAGGCCAGCATCAGCACATAGGCACCCTGACGCTGCACGGCCATTTTTCCATCCGGGGTAATCAATGCAGTTTGGATGGCGTGCTTCATGGCAGTAGCCTCCTGCTGATAGTAGGCAGCAGCTTTGGTGTTGCCCAGCACTTCGGCGGCAGTGGCCATTTTATCAATAACATACCAACCGAAAATGGGTGCCGCATAAGAAGCGGTGGTGGCCATAGTAGCAAAAATCTGTTCTTGAGGCTCACCTGCCTGACTGGGAACAAGCCATTCGCCAAACTGGAAGCCGGTATTCCAAAGGTGTTCTTCAATCTCGTCTGGGAGTGTGCTGGCAGGGCTGTGGTTGCGGGCGCGGCTGATGACATAATCACACCAGCCCTTCATGCTTTGGAACTGTTTGCGAAGAATATCCGTGTTGCCAGTAACTTCGTACATAGCCATGGGAACCGTGACGGCGGCATCACCCCACCCGGCACTGCAAACAGGACCACGGCAGCCGGTCTGCTCTCCCATCTGAATGCCGGAATAATGGTAAATGGAAACATCTGGTACGGTAAAAGGAATGGAACCATTATCCCGCTGGTCGGCGGAAACATTTTGCAGCCACTGCGTCAGGAAGGGCGTTACATCCTCGTTCAGCAGAGCAGTTTCGGCATATAGAGAAATATCGCCGGTCCAGCCGGCCTTCTCCCGCTGGGGGCAGTCGGTGGGAATTGAAATCATATTGGCGCACTGGCTCCAGCGGGTATTTTGATACAAACGGTTCAAGTCATCGTTGGAGCAGGAAAAAGTTCCGACATTGGGTTTGATGGTGGATAGTACCACGGCGGTAAACTGCTCCGGCTTAGGATTCTCCAGCCCGGTAACACGCAGGTAGCGGAACCCGTGATAGGTGAAGCGTGCCTCGTAGATTTGCTGCTGCCCATCGGAGAGGAAGCGGTCCTTCTGCTCCGTAATGCCCATGGCAGATTCAACGGTGCGAAAGTAATTGCCTTCACTGTCGACAGCCTCAAAGTGCTCCAGCGTTACAGACGCACCGACAGGTAGGAAAGCCGACAACCGTGTACGCCCGGCAACGACCTGGCCGAAGTCAACAATCGTTTCTCCCTTGGGGCTTGTATATAGGCGCACGGCGGGCAGTTCCTTGACGATGTAAACAGGCTGGTCAAACTGAGGCCGCAGGGATTCATAGCTTTGTGCGGTCTCCTTTGCAGGAATCCAGTCTGAAGAAGTATAGCCCGGGGCATCCCAACCGGGGCAGGCAAGGCGTGCATCATATAATTCCCCGTCAAAAATATCGGAAGCACGGATGGGACTGTCGTGCGTCAGCACATCGGAATCGGAGCAAATGCACAGATGCTCACCGTTAGGAGTTTCAACTTCAAGCTGGAACAGTACGGTATGATCCGGCTGCAGGCCGTCAATGGGTGGCATGGTCTGCGGGCAGCAGTACCAGCCATCGCCGACCTCCATACCCAGCACGTTTTCGCCGGAATGCAGCAGTGCAGTAACATCGTAGGTCTGATAGTATAGAATTTTGCGGTAGGTACTGTGCTCCGGAGCCAGTTCTCGTGCATCGGGGCTGGTGCCGTTCACGGTTGCTTTATAAACGCCTAAGCAAGTGGCATATAGTCGCGCTTTTTTCGGGGCGGCGGCAAGCATAAAGCTCTTGCGGAACAGCGTGGCGGGTGGCTGCGTGCCAAAGCCTTTTTGGCGCTGCACATAGCTGCGTGGCGTACGCATCCAGTGCGCGTGCCAGTCTTGTACGGCCAGTGCTGTTTCAAAGCTGCTCTCAGCCGTGGCCTCGTTACCGTGATTGTCCCGAACTGTGACGCGCCATTGATACGCTGTGTGTGGCTGCAAGGGGGCGGGGCAGCAGATAAAAGCGTTGTCGCTGCTTTCAATCATGTTGCTGTCCCAACAGCAGTCATCATGGGAAAATAGCTGCAGGCGGTATGCGGCTTGCCTGGTGTTGTTTATTTTGCTGCGTATTTTCCAGCCAAAATAAGGAGATAACGCGGCATCAACCCCTATAGGGGATGCTTGATGGTTTACGGTAAGCTGATAGAGTTCCATATCGCAATAATCCCTTTCCTGTATGATTTTCTACAATGCCAATTATAGAGGAGCACAAGAAAAGACGAAATGAAGAAACTGGCGTTTACGAACGAAAAATGGCTTTTCGTTAAACGATAAGCCAAACGATGTCCATAAACGCCAGTTTTGATTATTGCTCGCGATAAAGAGAAGGAGAGATACCATATTTTTGGGTAAAAGCCTTAGCAAAATGGCTGTGACTGCTGAATTGCAGTTCCTCACCGATATCCGCAATGCTCTTGTTTGTGTTTTTTAGCAGATGGCATGCGCGCTCTAACCGGGCGTTGCGCAGATAGTCGGTAACCTTCAGACCGGTTTCCTTTCGGAATTTTTTGGTCAGGTAATATTCAGTATATCCAACGCTCTTTGCCATATCAGGAAGTGAAAATGGAACAGCTATGTGCATTTGCAGATACTCAATACATCCGCGTACAGCACGGCTCATATTCTTGTTTTTCTGCGCTGCTTGTACATGATGAACAAAATCTTCTATCATGGCGCTGTTTAATTCCGTGAGTTCGGCGTAGCTGCGGCAGTTTTTAACTGCGTCCATATAAAAATGGCGTAAGGCAATGGCTGTGTGCGGGAAAACGCCGCCCTGTATGGCAGCACGGGAAGCCAGTACGGTAATGGCAATGAGGTTATTCCGATTTTGTTGCATGGCATCTGCCATGGGAGGGATGCTTCGCGGGCATGACTCAATAGCAGAATCCATAGCAAATTGATAATTTGGGGTGCCCTCGCGGATGATCTGTATCAGGTGTTCCTCTACAAAATAGGCTCGCTCATCTTCGCAGGCAGATGCCTCTTCAGCATTTGCCTGCAGAATGTTTGATTGCGGCCCTATCATACGGATGTCATGGCTATGGATTGCGGTACGGGTCAGCGTCCAGTGCAGCATTTTCACATATTGGTTCAGGTTTGCACTGGAAAGAACCGGCACGGTTTGAAGATTATCTGTCAATGTTTGCGTAAGGCTTACTGACAAATTCAGCCGCTGCAAGGTACTCTGCAGAACTTGTAAGGAGGAACGCGCATCAAAGGTCGGCCCCAGAAAGAGAATGCACCGGGCTTCCCCGAAGCTATCCCGCAAGAAGTCTGCTGACCAATGCATACCGATGGCATCTTCAATCAGGAACGGAGTAAGCATATCACGGGCCTGCGCCAGTGAGAATTCAATGCAGTTGCCTAGATCCAGAAAAAGCTTAAATTCTGTCGGGGTGGGGCAGGTCGTACTAATCAAAGTGCCGTCCAGACCAAAGCACCACATGCTCAGTCCACAGCAACTTTGCAGCATTTCAGCAAAATCTTGCAGCTGTTGGTTGATTTGTACACTTACTGTAAACACAGAATGAGCCTCCTGTTGTTTTAAATGGCGGCAAAAGCTGTAAAATATACGACACGACTTTTATTTTATACTTATTATAATACAACACCCACTGAACGCAATGGCACAAAATAGCGAAGTTGTACAAAAATTGGCGAAATTTTACCGTTCAGCCCAAATGTGTGCTAAATGACCAATTTTTCACTTTTCCTTTCTTGGCACGGTCGCTATAATGAAGCCAACAAAAGTAAAGGAGAAAAAACCATGAGCAAAAAGAACAACGAAAACAAAATTGGTATTCCCAAGTTCCTACTATGGCAGACCAGCTCTGTGTCTGTAGCCCTTTCCGCAATGGTGATAATGTATGTCACAGTGTATTGCACGGACGCACTGGGGTTGGAGCCTGTTATTGTCGGCGCCGTATTTGCGGCCAGCAAGGTACTGGATGCATTTACCGACATGTTTGCAGGCTTTATCATTGACCGAACCAATACCCGTTGAGGCAAAGGCCGACCGTACGAAATTTTCACTCTCTTTCTTTGGTTTACCACATGGCTGCTGTTCAGTTGCCCGACTGACATTGCGCAGGTCTTAAAGTATGTTTGGGTATTCGTCATGTACGTTCTGATGAACGCTGTCTGCACTACCTTCCTGAATGCAAACAACGTTGTGTACATGGTTCGCGCATTTAAGACACAGGAGCAGCAGACTAAGATTACGGCTTTCGGTAGCTTTTTCACGATGGGAGCTGGATTGGTTTTCAATATTCTATTCCCCACTGCAATGGCCAATATGGCTACCTCCCCCGCGGGGTGGAGCCGTCTGATTGGCATGATGGCAATTCCCCTGACGGCAATTGGCCTGTTGCGTATGCTGTTTATCAAAGAGCAATACAACAATGAAGAGGATAGTGGTGAGACTGTTCTGAAAATTAGTGACATTGTCACTGCGCTTAAGACAAACCACAACTTTACTTATTTTGCTATTACCCGTGCACTGCAGAATCTGGTAGGAAACCTTGGGTGCTCGGTGTATTATTTCACATGGATTATTGGCAATGTTGCACTGATGGGTGTTACCGCTGTGTTTTCCATCGTTGGATTGCCCCTTGCGTTCTTTATGCCCGTTATGCGCCGCAAGCTGGGAATGAAGAGAATGTCTACCTATGGCTTTGTTGTTGCTATTTTAGGCTATATTGTAATGTTCTTTGCGAATGGAAATCTGATGGTGGTAGTTGTGGCATCGTTGCTAACGACATTGGCAATCGTTCCATTCACGATGATGCAGCCAATGTATATTGTGGACTGTGCAGACTATAATGAGATGATTGGCAACCCCCGAATGGAGGCGTCTCTCGGCGCGATTTCGGGCTTTGCCGGAAAGGTTGGCGCGGCACTGGGTGGTTTGGTTATGGGTTCAGTCCTGAGCCTTGCCGGGTATGTTGGCACTGCTGAAACCCAGACGTCAAGTGCACTGATGGCCATTCGTCTTGGCTCCAGCCTGATTCCGGCAGCGTTCTTTGTCGTAATGATTGTTCTGATGAATCATTTTGATTTGGATGAAAAGCTGAAGAATTGGCGCGCAGAAAAAATTGCGGCGCAGACTGAAAAGACAGAATGATAGACACACCGCCCTCCGGTTGTTGCAACAACCGGAGGGCGGTGTCATTTAACGCAATTATAAACGCGCAAAACTCGATGTTAAAACAAAGCTGAGAGCAACTTTTTTAAACGAAAGCGGGACAACAGGACAAATAGAAGGGAACTTATAAAAATGAATTCTGCATTTTATCCGGGTCGAGTATAGCTGGATACAAAGGAAGAACGTATTCAGGCACATGGCGGCAGCATTCTCTATCTGGTCGGAACTTACTACTGGTATGGTGAAAATACACACCGGCCAAAGCAGCAAAATTAACGGAACGCTGTACGATATGCGGTTATTTCATTTTTGGCTTTTTTTCAATTTTATATAATACAAAGCCGGTGATACATGAAATAGCTTCAGCGATAAGCAAAGAAAAAATAACACCATCTACTTTAAAAAGGTAATTGTCAAAAATAATTGCCGGTATGAGGATAAGACCTCCCATAAAGTTCAATTTAACCTCTCCAGCAAATGACCCTATCGGAAACGCGAACTGTAACGCAAGCATAGCGTTTGGATATCCACAACGCATTTTTGGGGCGAACCCCAAACCCCTGAGGCTACGCAAATGTTACGATTTTCTCAATTCTGCGCAGTTTTTTTGATGGGTTGGTGAGTTCTGTGTTATCCGGCACAGCACCTTTACAACGGAATACACAGTATTCGCATTCATCAGATAGTCAAGGAAAACTTCCCGTTCCCATCTCCGGCGCAGCTTCAAAATTGTATCTATGGCAGCGTACCGAATGACAACCTTTATAATTCGGCTTATCAGCCATTACAAATAGCGCAAAAAAGACTATTGCAAAGATAAAGCAAATTAAAGATAAAATTCCTAATAACC
>ERZ1034876.570-NODE-570-length-20166-cov-20.498285_pt1 | contig 20166 bp, 19 predicted proteins | sample MGYA00520698_ERZ1034876 | MGnify/ENA primary metagenome ERZ1034876 (study PRJEB33766, sample SAMN09781723) | gut metagenome | biome: gut microbiome | host: Homo sapiens | place: Madagascar | study: EMG produced TPA metagenomics assembly of the PRJNA485056 data...
GCCGGAGCGGTGCTTAAGCCGTCAGGCGGGAATTGTGCGGTGTTGCCTTAGGCATTTTCGGAGATTCCGAAAGAGATTTCGCTTTCGGCCCCCAAAATCGTCACCCCAGCGCCACATCCAGCACCATCATCACGCTGAAGCCTACCGCAAAAAACATCGTGCCAACGTTTGAGTGCTGTCCCTGCGACATTTCCGGGATCAGTTCCTCCACCACCACATACAGCATGGCTCCGGCAGCAAAGCTGAGCAGATAGGGCAAAGCAGGCACCACGATGCCTGCTGCCAGAATCGTCAGCACTGCCCCAATGGGCTCTACGATGCCAGATAGTACTCCGTCCCAGAACGCCCGGCGTTTTGGCATTCCTTCTGCCCGCAGGGGCATGGAGATGATGGCCCCCTCTGGGAAGTTCTGGATGGCGATCCCAAGGGAAAGTGCCAACGCTCCGGCTGCAGTGATCTGAGCAGTCCCGGCAAGATAGCCAGCATAGACCACCCCCACCGCCATGCCCTCCGGGATGTTGTGCAGCGTCACTGCCAGAACCATCATCGTGGTGCGTTGGAGTTGGCTTTTTGGCCCTTCGGCCTGCAAACTATTCTGGTGCAGATGCGGAATAAGATGATCCAGCAGCAGCAAAAACAGGATGCCCAGCCAGAAGCCCACCGCTGCAGGGAAAAACGCCAGCCTGCCCAGATCTGCAGCCTGCTCCATGGCTGGGATCAGCAGACTCCATACCGATGCCGCCACCATCACTCCGGCTGCAAAGCCGGTGAGGGCACGCTGGATGCCATCGCTCAAAGACTTTTTCAAAAAGAACACACAGCCCGCCCCAAGACTTGTGCCCAGAAAAGGAATCAAGATTCCCCAGAATGCATCTTGCATGATATAGTACCTCCCTGTGGTTAAGTACGGCTAACCGCATAAAAAGTATACTGCTCTCCGGCAAAAAGGTCAAGTGCTTTGCGGCATAGAGGATGCAGATCGTTTCCTGCATCCAAAAAATTCACCTCTGTAAACTTATCGGTTTCTGCTGGATAACGACCTATGGAAGTGCTATTTTAATTTCACAACTTTGTTTTACCCCTGCATTTTTGCGCCGATCATTAGGCACTGCTAACTATTTTCAAAACTGAGATAGCGGTGTGTTGCAATGAGATTGAAAAAGGTCTTTGCAGGTGTATGCGAGCCGTAGGCGAAGCATGAAGCCGTCCCGGAGGGAATGGTGCGACAAAAAAACCACAACGAGTGTTACGGCTTTTTCTGGTGCACCATCGGGGACTCTCCCGCGGGCTAAGGAACGCCGCACTGTGGCGTTCCTTACGGCACTTGCGTGCCGCCGCCCTGTTCGAGTATCCCCAATGGTGCACCAGATGATACAGGCGCGGCACAGGCTGGAAGCTGCACAGGCACGCAGCCGCGTACAGGAGCGCAAGGCGCGAACCCGCCGACTTACGCTCACACAGGCCGCTCGCGAGCCGGTGTGGGAACGCTGCTCGAAGCCGCGAAATTCGGGTGGCAAAACCCGCTGTGTGCGCGATGGAACAGCCCGGAGCAGCTACTGAATTGGCGGGAAGCCTGGGCATCTGCCGTGAACCGCGCACTGGAAGAAAAGCAGCAATCTGCCCGCGTGACCCATTTGAGCCACGCGGCGCTGGGGCTGGACGAGCAGCCCACCGCCCACGAGGGCAGCCAAGCCAGAAAACTTGAAATGCAGGGTATACAGATAAAGAAAAGATCCAAGCCAACCAACAAAAATGGCTCCGGTAGGAAGGAGCAGAAGGAAGGTCAGGCATCCCATCATACGTCGGACAAGGCCGTATTGAAACCATTCGGCTTGCTCTGGCTCAATGTAATGCTTTAGCACAAGGAAGTGCGCTATTCTTAACGCTAAAGCCTCCATATGCACCAACTCCTGTCGCTATTATTTTACACGCACTGAAGCAAGATAGCCAAAAAAGCTGCACGAATGCAAAAAAATAGCGTCAACGCAAAAATCAGCGCAGTATTTCTTGAATCAGCCGCGCGATAAGGACTGCCTGCTCGGTAGTCGGTTTGGCGTCCTGTTTGTCGCTGTGGCAGTGCTCGTTTTTATGACGAAAGGATTGGGTAAGATCCAGCAGCAGCTGAATTTGTGTCTCATTCAAATCTTTCAGAGGTAAAGTACGACTAGTTTCACCGCTCGTCAAAAAATCCAGCGAGACCCCTAACACTTCGGCAAGAGCTGCAGCTTCGGTCAGCCGCGGCACGGCATGATCGCTTTCATATTTTCCTAGAACCGAATCAGACAAGCGCAGGTCAGGGTCAAGGGCCTTGGCGCGGTCAACTAAAACCTGCTGTGTCAGGTTTTTCTCCTTCCTAAGCTGTAGAAGGCGTGCGCCAAATTCATATACCATACATCTTCCCACTCCTTGTGTACTTGTATAGTAGTTAGTGTACAATCCAGAAGCTTTTTGTTCGTGGGGAAGTCTTGCGCAAATTCCACGTTTGTGGTATATGTAAAAAAATATACCGCACTGTATTGACAAAAAACGGAGGATTTACTATTTTGAAAACACAGGATCATCTTACTATTGGCAAGCATGTTACAGTAGGAGGAAGTATGGTACACATTTTGATCTGCGATGATGACATAGCTTTTGCGCAGGCGATGGTAAAAAGAATCTTGGCTTTGCCAGTCTATTCATCCAAATCCATGACCGTACATTGTCTGACAGACTTAAATGCCATGAACACGGGTGCCATTGCGAATTCCGATATTCTTTTTCTTGATATTGACTTAGGAGACAAAAACGGTATCGACTTGGCACGTGGTATGCGCAAAAGAAATCCCGAAGCCGTACTGATATTTGTAACAAATTTCAGCGAATATGCTCCCGAGGGTTATGAGGTAGATGCCTTTCGCTACCTTGCCAAATCTGACATCGACAAAAAACTTCCCATTTATTTTTCGGATGCGCTTGCTTTGTGCCGCACGCGGCAGCGAAAGGTCGAAATCTACTGTGAGGGGGAAAGCATTCCTGTTCCCGTACAGGCACTTGCCTATGTAGAAAGTAAGGGTCATGAACAATGTCTGCATATGATCGGGTGGCCAAGAGAAGAACTATATACGCGATTAACAATGAAACAGTTGGAAGCGTTGCTATTTCCGCAAGGGTTCTTGCGAATCCATAAACAATATCTTGTCAATATGGCCTACCTGCGTTCATTACAAAGTACTAACGCTGTCTTAAGCGTAGGGAAAAGTTTACCCGTAGGTGCTCGCAGCTACCGGGATATCAAACAAAAATACGTAAAATGGCAGGCACAACAGATATGGTAGAACTTTGGGGCAACACACTCAGCTTTATTGGAAGTCTTTTTGGAATATTAATTGATACTATCTTATTTGATGCCTTTTTTCCACGTAAAAGACCCGAAAGATACTATTGGCCTTTAATTGTTACAGGAACTTTCATCATTTTCATGTTTTCTATCCTTGTCGGCAACCGCTTCGGGTATACTTTCGCTATACTTTTTGAGATAGCAGTTTATTACCTTTTATGTGCCTTTTTGTATCAAAGTCGTTGGGATCGTCGTCTGTTTGTTGTTGTGACGAATTATGCCATTTTATATTCCGCTTCCTATTGGGGCGATGCCTTGTGCATATTCTTTCTAGATCTGACATACGAAGAATACGTCTGGAATATTCCCCTCTATTCAGTGGCATTTATCCTTCGCCTTCTTGCTATTTTTTCCATTGCACTGCTGATACAAAAGTATCATCAGCCATTATCTGTTGGCAAACAGGCTCGCGCCTGGGTGCCATTGTCTGCCGTTTTCCCAATAAGCACGCTACTTATCATTTGGCAGATCTACACATTTCCCCATGAGCAGCAAATATGGCAGATTTGCCTGCTGATCCTCAATGTGGTAGATGTTGTGGCCATTCTCCTGCTCGATCACCTGGAGCAGAGTGCCATCAACAGGGAAAAGTTAGTGGCCGCAGCAGAACGTGCCCACGTGCAGGATGAAAACATAGAGGCTCTGAGTCAGGCATACGCCGGGCAGAGGAAAATGACCCACGATTACCGTGCACAACTTTCAACGCTGTCGGAACTTGTTGACCAGGGAAATCTGGCAGAGGTCAAGGCTTTTTTATCGGAGATGAAGGATCACCAGAGTGAGCGGATCTTGTTGATCAACACCCACAACGCCGCCATTGATGCTGTGCTAAACCAAAAAGGTTATGCTGGGCAACGTCAAGGAATTGATATGCGTTTTCGTGTGAATAATCAATATCTTGTTATATCTGGTGAGGAATCTCTTCCAGACATAAATACCAGCAGTCAATATGTAGCAACAGGTGAAAAGCAGTATGTACTTATGTCCCAAGAGGATTATTGGAATGGCTTGGTTACTAACGCGTCCCCCGCACAATGATAACGGGAAAAATATGCAAAGTGCATTATTAACCATCCGAGATTTAAAAAAATCCTATTTGATTTCTTCTTCTCTCTTTTGCAAACAAATTAGCGGCCGCTTCAGGCAGGCCTTGGCCGGGGCAACTCTCACCCTCGGCCCAGGTCTGTATGGTCTTTTAGGCCCCAACGGTGCAGGCAAAAGCACACTCATCAACATCATCACCGGCTCGCTGGCCGCAGACTCAGGCGAGGTTCTCTGGTGTGGCAAACTCGCGCGGGGCATTGCGTTTCGCCGCATCCTTGGCTATATGCCCCAGCAGCAGGGGTTGTACGACAGCTACACTGGCCGCCGGTTCCTCGCCTACATGGCCGCGCTCAAAGAGCTGCCCCGTAAAAACGTTCCTGCCGAGGTAGACCGTGTGGCTGCGGCGGTGAACCTGTCGAATGAGCTGGACAAGCGATTGTCGGCTTATTCGGGCGGCATGAAGCAGCGGTTGCTCTTGGCATCCGCCCTGCTGGGCGACCCCAAACTGCTGATTTTGGACGAGCCCACCGCCGGTCTAGACCCCAAAGAGCGTGTCCGCCTGCGGGAACTGCTGGCTGAGATGGCCACAAACCGCATTATTTTGGTCGCTACCCATGTTGTATCGGATGTGGAGACCGTCGCCCGCGAAGTGATTTTGCTGCGCGCCGGAAAGATCGTGGACGCCGCCCCGGTGCCGGAACTCATCGAAAAATATGCCCCCGGCCAGGGTCTGGAGGAAGTGTATCTGGCGGTATTCGGGGAGGGGGACGGGAGATGAGCCTGCTCACCGCCGAACTGCGTAAGGTCTGGGGTAACCGCGTCTTTCCCATGCTGCTGGCCGTGCTGGCAGCCGCTAATCTGTTATTACTCTGGATGGGCGCCCGTCCCACCGCCAACCAGCCCCCCGCCGCGGCCTACCGCGCCGTGGGGGCTGATTTGGCTGCCTTGGGTTCGGATATGGGCGCCAAGGGCGACTTTTTACACGGCAAACTGGATGAAGTCGAATCCCTGTTACGGTTGGAAAACTACTTCCGGGATTCAGCGTATGGCAACAGCGTCATCCAGCAAAATTACCGGGAAGAAAATGCTGAACTGTTCGACCAGTATGAGCAGATATACCGCAATAAGAGCTACACCCTCTACACCGACAGCCTGACCATAGAATACCGTCTTTTTACCCAACTGGTCAATGAGTACGACACGGTGGCCGGATACACTGATTTTCTGGACAGCGTACAAACCAAGGCAAACCAATTGTCGGGTATCTCCATTTTCCAGAATGATGAGACCGGGTACGACCTAAAAAGCATTGAAGTTACGGCAGCAGTATACGCCGGTTTGGACGAAACGGCCATTGATTATTACCCGCAAAAAGGGCTGTACACCGCCATTTCCTATACCTTCACCGATTTGATTTTGCTAGCGTCTATACTGGTGCTGGCGCTGCTGCTTGTCCGGCAGGAACGGGACAGCGGGCTGCTCTCGCTGGTGCGCAGTCTGCCCGCTGGACGTCTGCACACTGCGCTGGCAAAGCTAGGCTCGTTTGCCCTGTCATTGCTGGCTGTGCTGGTGTTGCTATACGGCGTAAATCTCGCCTACTGTGCTGCCACCTTCGGTCTGGGCCCGTTGTCCCGCACGATCCAGAGCGTGCCCGCCCTGATGCGTTGCACGATGCAGATCACAGTTGGTGAATGCATCCCCTCGAAGGGATAAGGTTCGTCATGCACCTCGTTTTGCGGCGGGCATCCGTTCGGTTTGCGCTCACAGGTAAGAGGTTTTCGGACAGCATTCCCGGCCTTCCCCAAAGTAAAGGCCGTGCCATCCTCCAGCAGTGTTTCCCCCTTCCGGACGCCCTGTTCCTCCATCTCCTGCGCGGTAGCATAGCTTCCTTCCGGGTTCGTTTTCGCGGCCGACAATGCAGAATAAAACATTTCCGGGCACTTATCTATCTCATCTAAGAAAACCAAATTGGATTCTCTTTCTAGCAGTTCAAAGCCTATGCTACTTCTATTAGGTTCGTTTCCAAAAAAATACTCTGCATAATTTCCATTTTTAAACATTGACAAATGCTTTTCCATATACTTGGATTTAAAGAAGCTTTTGGCTATTTCTCTAACCAGTTGCGTTTTACCCAAACTACTATTTCCATAAAGCATAACCACATATGGTTTTTTTCTGTTTACCTTTGTAAGATACCATATGCTTTTCGAAATATCTTTTATAGCCGTTTCCTGACCAATTATCTTCTTTTGAATTTCACTAATTCCTGCTGCGAATGCCTTCGGGTCTCGGTTTATGTCGTATTCTTCATTTTTCTTTTTTACAACAATGTCGCCCAATTCGTATTGCGCCATTAATTGACGTACTAATGCAGCTGGTGGATTATGTATATATATATACGCATCTTCTGTAGTAAACTCCTTTATTAGCTCACCAAGTCTATCATGAGCAGACGCGACTAATCCATGATAATCAGAATTTCGAACCACTAAATTTGGTGACGGATCCCAAGTAATAACTCCTCCTTTTCGTTGAGTATCATCTTGGCGGACTAATTCGATAAATGAATCTTTTTCTACGTCTATCTTGCTGAGATAATCATCAAAATAAGAAGTTGATCCAATAATTAAAAAGTAATTTCTCACTTTCTTATACCATCCGTTCTTCCGCAATACATGCATATACTACATCATACAAAGTAACTGGCTGCCCATTTTCAATTTTGTCGCTTTTAGGTAGCCCTCTCACATCACATGGTCGTCCCTCTGGGAAAGCCTCTGCAAGCGTTTGCCCACTATTTGCATTGGTAACCAAATGTTGCATTTTGTTTATTTGAATCAAAAAGTTAAAGTCATCAGATACAAATTTACCTACAGGAACACAATAAGCCGTTATTTTTGTGGTCAGTAAATCATTTCTCTTATAGTTACTTACAAATGCGGCATTATTAAAACGGATATATGTTTCTTTATCAATCTTATAAACATCATATCCTTCAAAACTATCCATTACGGCCTTAAATTCCCTAACATCTACTCCTTCTACCTTATTCCCCATCATTTTCAGATATCCACCTGCAACCCGAAAAAATGTAGATGAATTTTCTATATCAAACACTTGCTTGTCCTTAAATTCAACAAAATCTTTTTGAATGCTCTCAAAGTCTGAAATCTCTGTGGATGTTATAGTTGTACTACTATCATATTTTAGAAGAAACTGTGACTGTAATGTACCTGTAATTAAAAACTTTACTCGCGCAAAAAAGGGAACCCCTAAATAGATACTACTAGAAGCTTCTGCTTTGGCAGTTACAGCAACATTCGCCTCGCCTTCAACTCCTGTTGTTTTTATTTTTGTCCCCCTATTTCTTTCTTGCAGCATGTTTTTAATCGTTTCTCGATCAAAGTATATTATTTTACGAGGCATAATTCTTACATCTCCTCACTTTTATTAACGCAAATTGAGAGTTAGCAATCAAAACAAGTATACTATTTGTAATTCATTATATTATTAACTTTCACTTTCATCAATAAAAAAAGACTGCAACAATCGTTGCAGTCTTTTTGGAACATAGCCAAACTATAGCTGCCGCCTTCTGTACACATTTTGCTCTTTCACAAAGTTATGGCTACCAATCCATATTGGACTGATTATCAATGTCAAACCACATTTTTCCAATTAACCATTTTGCCTGTTCAACACTATCGATATTCTTGGTATAGCGTTCTGTGTCGACAGGAATTGGCAACCCGCTGCGTACAAACAACATTGGGATTTCATATACCGTGTCCAGTATGTCCCAGAACTCCGAAAACACTTTTTTTGCTTCGCAGTACATCTCATAAGAAATCGTATCCGAACACCCATCCACGAATCCCCTCAAATACTCCTTCCCAACATACATAGGAAAACGACCGAAATTTGGAATTTGTACATATGCCATCATTTCACGAGAAAATCCACCATGTGTGTTATGATTTCGATACACTTCTTTGATGCGCCGTAATGCACACATAATTTTGTCAGGCATCGAGCTGCCGCACACATCTTGAATCTTTTTCTCCCAATGCCACTTGGTGTTTCTAATACAATTACTATAATAGGATTTCCCGACTAAAAAGTTATCTGTAAACGGGTATAACAGCGTCAACACATGCTCCAGCGCAGAAAAGAAGGTATCAACATAAGCCTCTATATCATACGTTATTTCCGATTCAAGCGCATTAAGATAGTCGGTGCCCTTCATTCGCATGCATTTATACTTACCGTTGATTTCAATTATGTCGAATTTATCGTGACACTTTTCCTCGATTATTTTTTTACGATACACAAGGCTTTCTATTCGATTCTCATAGAACTTTAACTTTGAAAATTAGTCATATGATTCATTTTTCATTGAGAAATCATTGTCCCTCAGTGCCTGCTCTCCAATAAGCGTAAACAACTGTTCCAAAAGTAGATGTACTTTTTCAAAAGTGGCAATGATTTCGTCACGATACTTTTTTTGTACAGATAATCGATAACTCATCTTAAAATGTCGCACAGTGGCAAAGGTTCCCTTATAATCAAAATCAATAATATAATTGACTTTCTCGCAAATTCTGTACCTTACATCAAAACCCAAGATTATATCGAAGCAATATGCCAGTAAATTGGGATCTAACGGATTTTCAAAGGAATTAATATCTACGCATTGATCATCATTACGCTGTGTGTTGGCATTAGGAACAGAAATATCATTTAATAGTACTTTGATTTCTTCGGTTAAGTGCTCCACAGTCTTTTCTTGCTTTATTTCTTCTTCCATAACAATTCCTTTTCTATTTAGTATTGCCCAATTGCTTGTCTCAGTGAAATATATCAAACAATGACATTTTTATATTACATCACAATGTCTGTATTTTGCAAAGGCTACTTGAGCCGATTACAGCAACTCTTAGGATAGCCTACAACGTCTGAATGTCAGGAGATAATTTGATCTTCTACAATAATTCAAGATAGTCAATATACTTTCCATGAGTTCCGCCAGCTACTGAAGAAATTTAATATGTTCTCCAATTCGGGAACGCCCCATGATAACAGCGTGATGAAATACTGCTTTGCTGTGTTCAAGAAGGCGGAATCTTATAGACGCCAGGCCTTCCCCCTGTCAATCTCTTAGATTATACTTAGGCAAATAAAGGAAAAAGCCGCAATTAACATTGCGGCTTTTTTTGGTGCACCATCGGGGACTCGAACCCAGGACCCACTGATTAAGAGTCAGTTGCTCTCCTTAGTTGCGCGTACTCATGGTGCATTAAGCAGCATACACAATTGTTCGTCTATTGGTTTTTTGAATTCTACGATTCATCCAATCACTTGAAAATGGTCAGTATTTCGTCTTTTATTTCTTCTTCCGATAGCATTTCTTTCTTGTATCTTCGTATTTGCTCTCTACTCAGCACCTTTTCCAACTCAGCGTAATCCATTTCATAGGACATTGCTTTTCTAAAAACATCTTTTAGGCGCTGCGAGTAGACCATATTGTATTTTTTCCGCAGCACCATCGCTCTCAAGAGATTTAGTTCCATTTGAGGATTATCATCTAATACTACATCTAGCATTTTTGTTTTCATCGCATTTTCATATTCTCTATCGAGCCACACATTACGCTTACAGTCATAAACAATACCGTCCATATTTAGAAATACGGTTTTCGGTAAAGATTCAACTTTATCTATTGCTACAACTTTTCCTTTTCTATATGCCCATGTGTTTTCAATTCGCCAAACGTCAACTTCTGTATCATCGATTAATATTTTTAATCCACCGAATCGGTTAATTTCAACATGATAGTTTTGCAAAAAGTTTTGCCATTTTTGTTCGCTTTGGACATCAATAGTTATATCAATATCCCTCAAATTTATTATGCATTCATGATCTTTATACTCCCTCAAAACGCCTCCAATCAAATATATATATCCGACTTGCTCTAACAAATCATAAAGTTCTCTTAACTGTGGCCTGCTTATAAAATAATCATGCAAAGCATCCATAATCATAGATCCAACACTTTCATTTCAAGGATGTTTCATCGCCGTAAGTTCCTGATAAACCTTAACCGCATACGAGTCTGTCATTCCCGAAACATAGTCTACTACCAAATGTAATCTGTCATATACTGATAGTTTGTTTATCAAATCTTCAGAGTACAAATTTCCCACATAGTTACTATCATTGATTTTACTTTCCGCAATATAAATAAAGTTACGTGAAATTTTTCTGAAAATTTTTCCCGCATAAGTTCTCGTGTCAGACAATTCATGACCGTCATGCTCCGTCAATGTTCTTACAAAAACATCTAGCAATGTTGAAATAACTTTATCCCCCGTCAGTTCCAAGTTAAGTACTTCATCCGAGGAAAAGCACTGCCTTGCAGTAATGTTCTTCAGGTCCTTGACAAACGCTCTTTCAACAGATAGCAGTTCTTCCACATCAGCTTTCGGGTCGTTAGACATAATTCTCTCGTATTGATTCATAAATTGATCTACAACTTTTTTAAAGAGAAAAGACTGAACCATATTTCTAAAATTTCTAACATACGCAATAACCTGTTCCTTATCATGCATTCGGCTATCAACGTTTTCATTTTTTCTTTTTACATTAATCAGTAATTTTTCAATCTCTTCACCATAGCTTCCTTTTTCGGCCTTTTGATAAAGAGTCTCAAATTCCTTTTCCCATTCAATATATCCCTTTTTTGTTCCATCCTCAATATCATCACAAATGTAAATGATATCATCAGCTGCTTCAAGCAGATACGTCGCAGGGTGTCTTACACCTGCTTCTAATCCAATTTCTCTTCTAACCGCTTCTGCCAGTTCCTGCTCAGATTCAAAATATCCAAATTTTATCTTTCCTTTAGGTCTGCTTTCGCTCGACCAAGGATACTTCATAATGGTTGCCAATGTGCCGTATGTGAAATTAGCTCCCTTATTATCATTTTGTACTTGCAGCTTTGTAACGATTCTAAGGTTTTGTACATTACCATCGAAATATATGAAATCATTTTTTTGTTGCTCTGATAACGAATTTCTCTCTTCCGAAAGCATCGCTTCTCCACTAAACCATTTTCCAAACCAGTCGCGGATTACCGTTTCGCCATAATGACCAAAAGGCGGATTCCCCAGGTCATGAATCAGTCCTGCCACTTGAAGAAGTGCAGACAATTTTTCCGTTTGCTCTCGATCTTGAAAAATTTCTTTTTCCTCTAGCCTACGCCCAACCGCTTTTCCAAGCGATCTTGCCAATGCGGAAACCTCCATTGAATGCGTAAGACGCGTTCTCGCAACATCATTTTGTTGTAATGGGAAAACTTGTGCTTTATCTTGAAGTCTACGAACCGATGAGCTTCCTACTATTCTATCATAATCAGCTTCAAATTCATTTCTTACTGGATTAATTGAGGAACCACTTTTAGATTCTCGTTCTCTCTTCGTGCATAATAATTTCTTCCATTCCAAAGTAGCCATATAGCAACCCTCCACAACCTATTTTGATAGTACTTTTCGCAAGAGAGTCAGTTCTACTTAAAGCAAGAAATCTCCTTTTAAAGTCAAAAAGGAGATTTTTACAATCATGCCGCTAATATTCCTTATCAGCTTTGAAGCATTGCTCTATATTTTGCTCGATTTTCTGTCGGAATATGCAACGCATCCATTGCCACATCAGCAGACACCTTAAAGCTGTTCATCACGTTACGAATCGCATTGAGAGTTGCCTTATCTTCACCAATGCCTATCCCTTTCGCAACGCCCTGCTCCATTGCTCTTTCCTTAACGCCTTGGCTCAAATTGCACATTCTGCGCACCTCACTTTCAAGCGTTTGTGTCATCGGAACATCAAATTCCGTTTCTAATATTTCTTTCTTCGTTTCAGGGCTCTTTTCTTCTGAAAGCAGTACTTCCAAGAATTTCAGCAGCCCGCCATAGTTTTTGTCATCCTCATCGCCCAAGCAAATCATCACGGCGCTCATAAGGTCGTAGTTCCTGATCTGCTCAACCGCCTCACCAATAATATGCTTTTCCTGTATGGAATACTGCGTAATGGTGTTTCTGCGGTTCTTCGGCGGGTTCATACATACCCAAATCGAGTACACTTTTTTGATTTTGCCGTACTCACCTTTGGTAAACTCCGTGCCATACTGCGCCGAAATCATGCGGCTGCAATAGTAAATTGCTCGTTTCAGCAACGGATACCCCGCATTATAGCGGTTCTGTGCCTCCACATTCAGAATCAGACCAATCAGGCCATCCTCGCTCGGTGCGGTGGCATAAAAACGGACATCATAGCGAATTGTACCTTCGGTCAGCGTCACATCTTCCGTGTTCGTGCCATGGATCGTGGCCGATACACTTCGGTTGGTTTCGTCGGCATCCACGCCGACAGCACCAATCTGCGGTTCACCCTCGATATACTTTTCCGCAATCTCCCACACCGTACAGCCGCGATATTCCGGAACGCATTCCTTCATAATAACGGCCAGAATGCTTTTGTTGGCAAGCAGACGCTTAACGCCTTCATCGTAGCGGGCATCCGCGTCCACTTGGGATATGCTTTGCGCCAGATAATTTTCTTCCTGCTGCATGGGATAAGCGCCCCCTTTCCTTGCCTTTATTATACGCTGTTTCTTTACTTTTTGCAATAGCGCTGTCACTCCACCATTCTTACACAAATCATTGACCTTTTCTTTTAATGCATCTATAATTAATTTGTCAACGTCTTTCGCATATCTCAATTTTCACCAAACAGTATTTCTTTTAAGGAGGTCTCGTATGGCAAACTTTTCCAAATACAAAAAAGCTACCATTTCGCAAAAGCAAACCGTTCCTTCAAAAATCTATGAATCTTTGGATCGAAAAAGTGAAGCTGGGCCTCTTCGTCCCACTCAAGACCGCATTTTAACCGAATGGTATAGCAATCGACGCCAAGACAGAGACATCATAATCAAACTTCCCACTGGCTCAGGCAAAACTCTTATTGGTCTTCTTATTGGTCTTTCTTATCTTAATAGTAACAGTGGTCCTGTCGTTTATGTATGTCCCAATATTTATCTAATGCAACAAGCATGCGCCGACGCCGAAAAGTTCGGCATTCCCTTTTGCCATCTCGGAACCAATGAACGCGAAATTCCCCAAGAATTTTTAAACAGTCAAAAAATTCTCATCACCTATGTGCAAAAAATATTCAACGGTCTCTCTCTTTTTGGAATTGGTGGGCGTTCATTCCATGTTGGTTGCATAATTCTTGATGACTCTCATGCTTGTATGGATTCAATTTTATCCTCTTGCACAATCCGTATAGAGAAAAAGGACTCCCTATACAACACTCTCCTCTCCCTGTTTGTAGATGATTTGAAACAACAAGGGGAAGGAACTTACCAAGATATTTTAAATGGGCACGATTCCGATTCGCACGCCATTCCCTACTGGGCCTGGCATGATAAAGGTGAGGCCGTGATACAGCTTCTTTCAACGCGCACTCAGGATTCTTCTATCAAATTTGCTTGGCCGCTTATTAGGGATCAAATTCCACTTTGTCGAGCCTATGTTTCCAGTAATGCGATAGAGATTTCTCCAGAGTGCATTCCAATAAAGTCATTTGGAATTTTCCACACTGCATCTCATCGTGTGTTAATGTCAGCAACCACGCAAGAGGACACGCTATTTGTCAAAGGATTAGATCTATCTATTTCTGCTATAGAGAATCCCCTTATCGATTCAAATTACCGTTGGTCTGGCGAAAAGATGATTTTAATTCCCTCTATGATTTGCAAGAATATAAAGCAGAAAGAAATCGAAAATTTGCTTTTAACCTCATCACACGAAAAATATGGCTTAGCTGTCCTTGTACCAAGTTTTGAGAAAGCTAGCAAATATACATCTTACGGTGCCATACTTGCAAATAAGGGTACACCTAACATGTACTCGACTGTTATAGACTTTGTTAGGGCTTCTCCTGATATTGTTTCTAGTCATCGTCGTAATATTGTTTTTGCAAATCGGTATGATGGTATAGATCTTCCTGATGAATCATGCCGCATTCTAATTATCGATTCTCTTCCCTACGCAGATAACCTTGCCGACAATTACGAAGAATTATGCCGAAGCAATAGCGATATTGCAAAAATCAAAATTGCTCAGAAAATCGAACAAGGTCTTGGGCGAAGTGTTCGCGGTGAAAAGGATTATAGTGTAATCATTCTTTTAGGCGATGATCTTATAAAATTTATTCGTTCCAGCACAAATAAGAACTTTTTCTCCCCTCAAACCCAAAAACAACTAGATATCGGTTTTGAGATTGCCAATATGGACAGCGACAATTCTTCTGATGAGCTTTCAAGCCTAATGGAAACTATCAATCAATGCATTGATCGTGATTCTGACTGGAAAGATTACTATAATGAAAAAATGGATGAAATTTGTGAATCCAGTGAAAATCGTAGTAGCATTTATACTGTTCTTCTTGAAGAACGTCTTGCGTACGACTGCGCAGTGTCCGGCAACTACGAGGACGCATGTCTACACATTCAAAAAATTGTTGATATGCCCACCATTGGGGAGGACAAATACTGGTATATGCAATTACTTGCCAAGTACCAGCACTTCTTCCACAAATCAACTTCTGCCGAACTACAGCACACTGCCTTTTCTAAAAACAACGAACTATTAAAACCCACTGAAGTATTACCTTACAAAAAATTGTCCACTACTTTTAGTGAGAAACGCGCCAATTCCATAATTAACTATGTTTCCAAATTTCCAAACTTCATAGATTTCCAATTATCTTTGCGCGACATTTTGTCGCAGCTATCTTTCAGTCAGCCCGCCAACAAATTCGAACATGCTGTTGAAGAAATTGGCAAGCTATTAGGGTTTCAATCTCAACGCCCGGACAAATCTTTTCGACAGGGGCCTGATAATTTGTGGTGTGATGACCATCAGAATTATATGCTTATCGAATGTAAAAGTAACGTTTCTTCTGATCGAACGGGCATTCACAAAAGCGAGGCTGGACAAATGGATCAACACTGTGGGTGGTTTGAAACCGAATACCCCGGTCATCAATATACCAGCTATTTAATCATTCCAACGACCCACCTTGATGACGACGCTTATTTAACTCATAATACAAAGATAATTTCTACATCTCAACTTAGCCTGCTAAAAAGCAATATTGAAGCATTCTCCCTAGAGTTCAAAGATTACGATATAGCTGGATTAACTCCAGAAACTGTATCTTCATGGTTAATTAACCACAAGCTGCATTCTAACTTCTTAGAACAATATTACTCTGTATCTCCTAATTAAACCCAGCCATTATTTCCAATCAAAACTGGCATTATCCGTACCATTCATAGTGAGCAGTCTCTTCTAAACCTTCTCCAATCAGGCTGTTGCCCATTCGAAAATCAAACAACTGTTAACTTTCACATTAAAGAAAATAGCAGTGGATGCCACTCAGCCTCCACTGCTATTTTCTTTGTGTTTCAAGTCCTTTCTCACAAATTGCTTCTACTGTATCATCTAAAAGCTGCTGATATTCCATGTTCAGTTTTATAGTGACTTGGTATTTTCTTCCGACCTCTACCCTATCAATCAGATGGCTCAGTATCATCCGCTTCATTTCCAGCGAGGCAGCATCAAATTCTTCTGCCCAACCTCTAAAGTCATCGTAGTAAGTATGCAGCTTCCGAATCTCAGCCGCTTCGTTTAATCGGGCATTTTGAAGTTCCGCGTACTCTGCCTTGGCATCGTCCAGTTCCTGCTGGTATCGACGAATTTGCTTGGCAATCATGTCCTCGGTAAAATTGCTTGTTCCATCAAGACACTTTAGAATTTCACCCTCAAAGCGTTCCAAAGCATGCTGTGCAGTTTTAATTTTCTTTTCTACCGAAGCACGTTTAGATTTTTGTAGATTTGATTCCTGCCTTATTCGGTTTTCTGCCATCCTTGAGTACGGTGTATCTCTAATCTGCTCAAATATCTTTGATACTGCCTGCAGAACGATAGCATCTACCCGCTCAGCAAGATATAATGCCTGTCCGTCGCAATCTCTCCCCCCTTTATTCTTCTGTCCCCGCTGAAAGCAATTGTACTTTGATTGTACTTTCTCCCGAATGCTACCATCCGCCAGCTTGTAGCGGTCTGTGTGCATAAAACCGGACATCTTCGCTCCACAGTGGGCGCAGTAAACGATACCCGCCAGCAGCGTTGGGTTCTGGCTGGTATGGGCGATTCGCCTGTCTTGCGCTGTCTTTGCACTGCGTCGGCTGATAATGTCATTGGCTTTCTCGAATGTTTCTTGGTCGATGATCTGCAATTCCGAGATGTATTCCGAGCGGGCGTTTTTCGTAATGATGTAACCTGTATATCCCTCGTGGCGAATAATGCGGAGTATGTTGCTCGATTGGAATTTTGCCCCGGCGCGGGTTCGTAATCCCCTGTTGTTCAACATCTCGGCCAGCGCATATCCGCTGGCTCCTTCGTGAACCACCTTGTAAAACAGTTCACGAACCCAAGCAGCTTCTTCCTCGTTGACAATTAAATCCATGACCGGTTTATCTCGCTTGTTCCGTCTGCCTTGGTCTGCCAGCTGATAGCCATAGCACACAAAACCACCTGTATAGTGACCGCTGGACACGATTTGGCGAATCCTATCGCGGGTTCGGATGGATGTTTTCTCCGACTCCCCTGCCGCCTGCCAAAAGCGGATGTAGTTCATCAACTTATCGCCGTGTGTCTCGATTTTCTGTTGCCCCTCGTGGGTACTCCACATTTCGATTCCATGCTGGACGAACCATTCCAGCACAAAGGGTGTTTCGCTTTCGATTCGTCCAAGGCGGTCAAACATATAGACCAGCAGAATGTCAAATTCGCCGTTGGCGGCTTCTTCCTTCAGTTGCTGGATGGCATCACGTTTTGAAGCCGACACCTTAGAACCAGAGACACCTTTTTCAGCGACCTCTTTTACTACCCGCCATCCTTGTTTCTGTGCAAACTTACGGCAGTTAATTTTCTGCATCGGGATATCGTCATGGTCTACCTGTCCTTTTGTGGATACCCGATAGGCCAATGCAGCACGCGGGGCATATCGCGACAAAATATCAGCAGCAATTTAAATGTGTCTCGGTAGGAACAGATTGTGTTGCTGCTCAAGTTTCGCTGTGCAGGCAAATATTGTGTAAGATACTTCGACAAAAGTAGTGCGAAATCAAGCGACTTCATCTTGGCACCTCCATTGTTGGAATCAACTCACCGAATTGTTTTTCCAATTTTTGTGTAATATCCGGATACATTTGTGCAGTCAACTGGAGATATCGCTGCGTTCCGGATAGGTCGTTGTGTCCCAAATAAGTTGAAAGAACGGGAAGCCCTGCCGTCAAATCTTCGCCTGCAAGAACCCAGCTATTTAGGCAATGAACAGCAAATGTATGGCGCATATCATGTGGCCGAGGCCCTCTATCTGGCCCTCCGTAAGGAATCTCGGACATTCTTAAAAGTGTCCGGAATTGTGTGTGTATCCAAGAGGCTCCATACTGTTCTCCTTTACTGCGAGAACAGCAACTGGCAAAAAGGATTGCTTCATTTGAGGCAGGCGGAAACAATTCTAAATAGTTAGCCAGCGGAATTGCAACGGCATCCGTAAAAGGCACCAGACGGCTTTTGTGAAATTTTGTGTCACGAATTGCAAGAACTTTTTCGGTAAAGTCTACATCACAGACGCGCAGATTCAACAGTTCAGAGGTACGCAGTCCGCAATTAAACAGCATGCGGAACATTACTGGAATCTGGTACTTTTTTACCGGGTTTTGCGTGCATACAGGAAAATGGTCTGCAGAATCCAACATCTTTTCAATTTCAGTGTCAGTAAATATATAGGCCCTGAAATTGCGCACTTCTTTGGGCATAGACTTGGGCGGAATTTTGTATGCGGTAAAACCTTTTCGAATTACAAAATTCAAGAATCCATTTATTGCGCTGACATCTCGGAGTACAGTGTTTGCCTTTTGGTTTAAGCCCGTTCCAATATGCTCAAGGACGTACTCCTTAGAGAAAACAATTTTTCCATCTTCTGGTTCCTTGTAATCGCGCAGGAAACGCCGAATGCATCCTTCGTCGGTTTTTGACACAAACCCAAGCGCATGGCGCTCTGCCATATACTGTTCCAGTAGCATCTTAGCAGTCATGCAGAAGCCTCCCACTTTCCATAAGATAATGCGCATTTGCGCAGGGCGGGAAGATTTACTTTTGTGTAGCCTGTGGTTGTTTTGGGACTGGAATGGCCGAGAATATTAGAAATCGTCAACAGTGGTGTGCCGTCCATCAAGAGTGTACTTGCAAGGGTACGTCGCAGCGAATGGATCGCTTTTCGATTTTTTCTTGTCAGACCTGCGTATGTAATGTATTTCTTAAGCGCAGAAGATACGGCAGCGCTGGACTGGAATCCACCATAGGGATGAAGGTGCCGAATAAAGACATTGTCACAATTGGAATCAAGCCGACCGTTTCTTAAATCCGCCGCAGAGCAGCTGGAAGTCGGGCATGGTGCTGGGATCGGCTTTTCGGGCATCTTCAATTCACAATGTCACGCACCGCCTCGCTGACCGTGCAGGGCTGACCTGCCAGCATATTTTCGATTTGGGCATCCGTCAGCGACAGCCCGGTTTCGCGCCGCACCTGTTCCCGAATGTCATCCACGCAGCGGATCATGCCGAGTTCCAAGCTGTGGGCAGTGTCAGCTACAGGAATAGCGTTGTCGATGCGCATGAGATCCACCGTCCAGCCGCCGAGATCCATGAGGAGCATGGACGGCTCGTCCTGCAACAGCCCGGTTTCGGTCATAAGGGCGGCGTAGCCTTGAGGGAAGACCGCAACTTCCTCAATCGTGATGCTGTACTCCACGCCCTCGAATTTGAAATTCACGGGCTGGTTGCTCCGCAGCAGATAATCTCTGAACTTAGGTTTGTCGCGTCCGAAACTGGTCAGCGGCAGCCCCGCCGCAATGCGCACCGAGCATTCGGGCGGCAAACCGCGCTGCTGAATCTCCTTTGCGATAGCTGCCAGTGTCAGCAGGTAGTAGTTGTCGTTTACAGTTTTGTCCCGCTGGATAGGCTGCCGCCCGGAGCCACAAACAAAAAAGCACCCGCCAAACTCTAAGAGTCCTTGGCGGGTGTAGGGTTCGTGTTCTCCGTAGCTTGTCAGCCCTGCCGGGAACGAGCAGTGGGCTGTTTTGATGGCGTAGTAGCCGTGGTCGATGCCGATAATAATGCTCATGGTGAATCTTCCTCTCTATTTTGATATTTCTGGTTATATATAAAAAAGGCCGATTTATTGTTTACTTCCAATAAATCGGCCTTAGCTGCATTTTCTATATTTTGACAAATTCCCTTCCCTCTTGCTATAATACTTTTTCGGTTGTCGCTTCTGCAGGGAGGTGAATATTTGACTTTCGAGGAAATCATTTTGCTGCTTACTCTTATGGGCAGTTGTATTTATGCCACAATCTCTCTGACTCTTAAATTTGTAGAATTTCTTTTGAAAAACAAAAAAGACCGCTGACTATCAGCCATGTCAGCGGCCATAATAATTGTCCCCCAAATATTGCGACAACTATTAAAAACAGCCACACAAAATAAATTGTGTGGCTGTTTGTGGTGCACCATCGGGGACTCGAACCCAGGACCCACTGATTAAGAGTCAGTT
>ERZ1034876.572-NODE-572-length-20123-cov-23.086755_pt1 | contig 20123 bp, 19 predicted proteins | sample MGYA00520698_ERZ1034876 | MGnify/ENA primary metagenome ERZ1034876 (study PRJEB33766, sample SAMN09781723) | gut metagenome | biome: gut microbiome | host: Homo sapiens | place: Madagascar | study: EMG produced TPA metagenomics assembly of the PRJNA485056 data...
TCCAATAGTGGTCAATTCGTGGTCTGACTACCGTTGACCACCGCGTTTTTGCAAGTGCAAATCACGCTGTATCGCACAAAACAGAGCCTAAAACCTGCCATGTCGCAGTTGTCGGAGCCGAACGCTCTATCCAGCTGAGCTACGATCGCTTATGTATGAAAAACGCCGTTACAGCGTATTTCAATCTTGTAAAGTAGTCAATTTCCAATAGTGGTCAATTCGTGGTCTGACTACCGTTGACCACCGCGTTTTTGTGAGCGCAAATCGCGCTGTATCGAGCAAAAACAAGCCTAAAACCTGCCCTGTCGCAGTTGTCGGAGAACTACGACAGGGTGGTATAGACTGACGATGAAACGTGAATTTTATTAGCTCTGCACATTTGCCGCCAAAACAGGAAAAAGCCCGTTGTTGGTTGTCACAACAGGCTTTTTCGGCATTTTGAGGGGCGACTGCACAGTAGTGGTCAAATGGTGGTCAACTATTCAGGAAAAATATGCAAGCTAAGATGATGACAACTTAAATGCCGTTGTGACTGGTCACATAAATGGTTTGATAAGCTTCAATTAATTGCTCGGAACAAGTCTTGGCATATAATTTGACAACTCCGGTAGAAGCTGCAATAAATGAACCATCTGCATTTTTGTGCAAAATGGAATCATCAGAGCTATAAAATTCAATATCGGAATAATAGTCTGCATCGTCTGGAACCAGTTGAACGCTTGGAACGATGGTGGTTCCAACATCAAGACGATGTGCAGGCAATATGATTTGAAGGCTCTCAATAGGGATACCACCCACGATAAGCTCTGTGGATTGGCATAGTCCTCCAATAGTTACAGATAAAGTGGTTGTACCAATGTGCTGACAGATAATCTTACCATCAGATGTTACAGTGGCAATTTCCGAATCGGCGACTGAAAATATGGGCTGCGAAAGCTGCCGCTTTATTTGCAAAAGTCCATTCTCCACAGCTTCAGGTAATCCATTGGGAATAGAGTAATCTAATATCAAAGAAGCGTAGCAAACACTACCAGGCTGAAGAAGAGGAAGGGGCGTTATCTCGACAGATTGAATGTTCAATGTTTCTAGCAGTAACTGAATTGCAACAAGCAAAAAGAAAACTGTAATGATAAGAAAATATAGAAGTCCGTGAAGAAGCTGCCATAATTTGCTTTTTGATGTTAATAACAAAATGGTTTAATCCCTGCTTTTTCTTAAATATACTGCGCGGTTTCCAATTGCAGAAAACGCTGACTCAAATTTCTCAAAGGATACACTATGCTTACCGTATAACGGATCGTTATAATAAAACTCAGACGCAGACATGCCTGTGATAACAACGCAATGCAAATTAGCATAGGGTTGCGTAGCGTCCGGGAGTAAAAAGGTATCATAGTAAGTTGGTTTCTCGAAGTCTTTTGTTACCCATACTTGTACAGGAAAGCCGTTGGCTATATAATTTTGTAGTTCCTTAATTGAAACGCCGGAAATATCCTCCGCCTGCCAAAGTGGGATGGATTGATCCTCCAGATATTCGTTGATTGCGGTGACGATGGGCTTCGTCATACAGTAGTAACCCCACAGAGTATATGGATCGCCCATATAACCTTCTTCCGGGTCTGCCGTTATGTAAGGATATAACTTGGGCAGATAATCGTCAGCCAACAGGCATTTATCAACTGTGAAGCCATAATAATTCAAAATCATTGCTGACGAAGTAATTTCACATCCGTTGCGAAGTTCGGGAAGTTGAGAAATATAGGGAACCGCCAGTTGTATTTGGGCATCAGGAATGTTCTCAGTTGACAGATGAACTGTTGCGAGAGGCGAACCTTCTGCCGCAGAACTTGCGCGGCGAAAATAAATGCGCTCAGGCGAAAACCCTTTTGTTGCCATCATATAAACAGAAACCAAAATTAAAATGAAACAAAAGAATCTTCGCATTAAATCAACCGTTTTTCCATGCCTATGACAAATAGGACATCATCCTTTTTACAGCGTTCATTACAGATTACCAGAAGTCTGAATCTTAACAGGGCCACCGTCAACATTGCCGGAAACGCCACACCAACGGCAAGTAGTAGTGCGGCTTTTTCCATCATAGCAATTCAACTTTCCACAGCTGCAAACTAATAAAGACTTGGTTTCACAGTATGGACAACCGGGATAGTCAGGATCAAGTGTTACTCGACCACAAATCTCTATGCTGTCGTATCCCTCATGTTGTGCGGTTGCTTCGGATAACTTGAATGCCCAATTATAAACCCAAGTATTATTTCGTTTTTCAAAACGGACACCAAACAATCCACCGCTTTTTGCGCATCTGCAAGCGGCAACAGTTGCTTCCATATAAATTTACCTCAATGCGTGATGCTGTGTGCCATCAAATACCAGCGGGTAGTTGTTTTCCAGTCACCACGGTGTTCTATGCGCTGTGTGTAGTAACTACTTAAATCATGATAAAGCAAGCTTCGAAGTTCGGTATTGCTACAACGGGGAAGATGCCACTTAATTCTATCTTCAAATGTACTCTTCTGATAGATATAAATGGGCCCCATGGTGGCAGTCGTGAATTCGATAATACAATATGCGGCAAACTCCATTACAAGTGCTTCACAGTTTCGCACACGGTAAGCGTTCCAGCTGTATGGAACATATTGACTCCAAAAAATCAATCGTTCGTCTCCGGTATTTCTGGCAAAACTGTCCTTGACCAAAATGTAATTGAGCCAGCGATGATATTTCAACTCTAGATCAGAAGAAAACGAGGTGAAAAACTTTTTGTATTTGTCAGAACCGGCACTTCCCGTATATTGCTCACGCAGGAAAGAACCGCACATGTAGTATTGCTGGAATTCTTGTACCTGCAATTTTGATAAGATATTTTTGAGAAATAGGTTGATTCCGGGAAGAGAGAGCTTTTTCAGAGAACGAAGCATCTCGACATCGGAAATGGCAAGATAGTCGTCTCTGTCACAATAGGTGAGAAATTCTGTAATACAACACTGCCCGAGTCGACTGGAAGGCATGATATGGAATGCTTTCAAGCACTCAGGAAAAGGTGATTTTGTGGTGCGCTGCAAAGTAAGGCTGTCGCGGCCAACGGCTTGTGGAATTGCACTGCTGGAGAACCAATTCAAAAGCATTTCTTTTGTGGCAGCAGATTGATTCAAGAGCTTCAAGGAAGCAAACCCCTTATCTGTAACTAATGCGCGGAGGAGATTACAAAGGTCTTTGTTTAAGTAGAAGTCTTGCCACAAGATAAAGAGAAGTTTGACAATATCCTCGTCAGCACGGAGATAAACAATCTGTGTTAGATTTTGCAAGGGTAGGTTTAGTGTGTTTTCAGGAATATATTTTGCGAGAAGGCGGATTTTTCGCTTTGGGATGGAAAATGCTTCTCCGGTAATATCGGCGGTAGGCAGCTTTGCCCATCGCTTTACTTCGTCCAGAAATGCCTCGTCCGGGACATACTGCATGATTTCGCGCATGGAAGGGTGAGCTTTTCGGATATGCTCTGCTGCGGTAATCAGGCTTGAGGGGGTGTAGGCAGCTTTCATTTCGTATCCTCCAGCATCGAAGAAATCTGCCCCATCATTTCTTCGTCTTTTAAGCGGAACTTGATTTCGACGCGACGAGAGGCATCCATGTTCACACTGCCGTCGTCATTATAGATAGGAGAACTCCAAGAACGCCCGTTGGCAGTTAAAAGAATACGGAGTTTTTCCAGTTGGTTATCCGTTAGGATGTGATTACTATTTTCAAGACAGTAGGATGCCACGGCGAAGGCTCGGTTTTGCGACAGCTGCAAATTGTACATATAGCTGCCGTCCGTATCGGTGTGACCCTCGATAATGATTTCGGCCACATAGGGGGAAAAGTCCTCACTAAGCAGAACAGAAAAATATTTTGGTAAGAATTGGTCCAAAAAGGCTTTGCCCTGATCTTGGAGCTGATCGTCATCAAAGCCAAACAGAAGTGTGGAGTCAAATGTGATTGTGCCGGACTGCGCATCAACTTTTACAGATAAAGCGTTCCCGGAAAATTCTGTACTTAACGCATCGACCAAATCACCACGCACACCAACAATCGTATCAATCTGGGATTGCTGGTTGGCAATAATCTTTTCTTTTTCGGCAAGTTCAGCCTGTTTAGCTTCGTAGGTGGCACGCGTTTCCAGTAAGGTGCAGGAGAGAATAAGAATAAAGACGAGCAACAATGCAGCCATCATATCGGAGTATGAGAGCCAGAAATTCAGCTTTTCAGAATTCTTATTGCTTTTTGTGTAACGCCTCATTGACGATTCCCTTCTTCATGGTTCAGACTGGAAAGCTTTTTATTTATAGCAGCGGTCAACTGATTCATAGCCGCCGAATAGCTCTGCGTATCCTTGACAAGCTGCGCCAAGACGGTCTGATATTGCTTTTGAGACTCGTTCAGTACATGGGGCAGGGCATCGGTGGCATCGCGTACATCCGCAATCGTTCCGCTAAGGTGCTGCGAAATGTCCGCAAGATTTTTATCGAAGGAATCAAAAGTGCGGCCCAATACATCGTCAAGGTTTTTATCAAGCAGTTTGGCAGCATTCTCCATTCCGGCAGTTGCGGACTGCATTTGAGAAGTGGTTTGCCCGGCAAAATTGGAAAGGCCGGAAATTTCCTTGTTGACTGCTTGCACAAGGGTCTGGTGTTCTTGCTGGACGAATTCTACAAAGTCGTTGGTTGCTTGCATGAGGGAATCCGACTGTGTCTGTGTGGCGGTGATGGCAGCAGTAATTTGCTGCTGGCTGTTTTGCATGACGGCATTTGCTGCGGCGGACAGTTGCCCCATCTGCTCCGAGGATGCCTTTGTCAAAGCAAGAAGCTGATTGTGATTATCTTCGCTCAGGCTGGAGGCTGTCTCCGAGAGCATCTGCATTTCACTTTCGGCTGTTGCGGCGAGAGATTGCATCTGCTGGTGGCTGCTTTCAACAAGTACCTTCGTGGAATCAGAAAGCGTTTCCATGCTCTGTTTGGCTGCATCGGTAATGCCATCAATTTGCGTTTTGCAGTGATCAGAAATCAGGTCAACAGACTTTTGTACGGCATCTGCTTCTGCCTGCACATGGGTTGCCAAGTCACCTATACTGGTTTGGCATTCAACCAATTTGTCAATATATCCGGCTTGTCGTTCGTTGATTTCGTTCCCTTTTTCGATTTGTTGATGGGCAAGCTCGGTCTCCTCATTGATTTTGGATTGCAATTCATTCAACTGTGTGACGAAGCGATTCATCTCGACAATAGTTTGCTTGGAAATTTCATTGATTTTTTCGATTTCAGTAGAAGTATCACAGATGCCATCCACAATTTTTTGCATCTGAAGAACCGAACTTCTTTGCCACTCGCACAGAGATTGGATAGTACGACCGAGCTCTTCGAATTGGCCTTTTAGAGAATCATTCATGCAGCGAATGAACTCTTGTACAACCTGATCCAAACCTTCTTTTTGCTGGGTACTGGCAAACTTGCCGAACATTTCTATTGTCTGTTCCATCCGATTAAAGATGGGGGTCAGTTCGGATTTCATAGTATCACTGATGGACTTGCTTACTGCCTCAGAAACAATGCCTGCAAATGTTTTCAGAAGTTCGGTCTGCTGTAACTGGAAATCGGTTTGCTGCTGCTGATAACCGAGTAGTTGGTTCTCTGTGCTGTTATCATGCCCATCCAGTTCTTTTTCGTGAAAATTATTGATAAACAGTTCCAAATTTTTGTTTGCATAATCGTAAATAATCTTGTGCAGATAGGAAAAAACAAGTGAAAAAAATACACCGACAATACTGGTTAAAAAGGCAGTTCCCATACCGCTGAGCAAACCGGAAATGCTGGAAGTAATTGCCTCCGTTGATGCAGTATCGAAGCCACTGATACCAAGAACCAAACCGAGGAATGTACCCAAAATACCAAGACCTGTCATGGTACCGGGAATCAGATCACAGATGCCGGATATTCCAATTTCATCAAGCTGATTCGCATTAAAGAAATCATCAATGGCAACGAAAGAGTGCCCGTCTTTTGCGCCTGACATGCGAATTCGTTCGTCGCGGTATTCTTCAAAAGTCTTTTGTAATACCTTTAATTTGAACAAAGGAGTGGCTGGCTGTTCCGGGGAAGAAAGATAAGCGCGAATAGCATGAATGAGGTCATCGTCAGACCGAAGTGCTGAAGCGCTTTTCTTAAATGATAAAGCATATACTGCCAAACGAACGGTAAAGATGATGCCAAGCAGAAAAACGGCAATCATGATAATGTAAATATACCATGAAGCTGCCCAAGATTGCTCAATCATAGTGATCAATTTTATTTGCCCCTTACTTTATAGATTTACATCAATTGCTGTGGATTTTTTGCGGGTGCCATCTTTTAGTTTACAGATGAGTTGGTAACGATTTGACTCACCCGCTATGGCAGATTGATCGACGAACTGTGTTATGTCAGACGGAAGCTCCGCCAGTTGAAACCAGTCATTTCCAAAGGTATCACATTTCTCGACGATATAGCAGGAAGAACCAAACACAAAGCCCCATGCAAGCTTGATCCCCGATTGACCGGATGCGGCTTCGATAAATTGGAAAGAGGATTTTCGCTTTGGCGCTGTAAGTTGCATATCATTCGAACCAACAGTATATGTTTTATCTTCGCCGCTGAGGATGCCTCGCACAGCATAAGTATAAAGACACCCTTCGGCAACATCAAAATCCTGATAACGAGGAATCGGAAAACTACCAGATTTAACAAGAATCGGAGGTTCATTTTCCTTTGCACGCCATACTTCATAGCCCCGCAAGCCGGGCTGCCTTTTCCATTGAATGCGTAGACCAAGGCGGATTGTGTCCTGCGATATGCTAATAATCGTCGGACGATTTGCAGGAATGTTGATACCTTGCCTTTGGGGTGATGCAAAAGATGCGGGACTTGTGGCAGGATTTTCCGATGGTGGGCAGGAGACCTGTTCCTTTTCGGCATTTTTCAGGATGTCGGGGGTTATGCTCTCCTGCCAGTAGGCAACCGCTTTCTGCGCGGCAGAGTCTGTCATGGCATATTGACTGGACAGGCCGGTAAGGATACGCATACGATCTTCTGCAGTAAGGGGATTGCTCTTGCGCAAGGCGTCCAGAATGCCCAACTCATAGGCGGCCTGCAGTACGCGAAATTTTGGCATATCGTTTTGCAAGGCATCCTTTAAAAGCCCCAAGGTACCTGTTTTACTATTTAAAGCATGGGGACATTGGGTAAGGTACTTTCCAAATTCAGTCATAGGAACTTCCATCATAAAAAGAGCAGAAGTGCGCAGTTTGATTGGCGCAGATCTGCTCGATTTTTTTTCTACGCGTTTAATTGCGTTCTATATTTGGCTTTAAAATGTCATGAAAAAGCGAACAGAAAGATGATTAGGAATTATAACCGTTGCAGTTAAGAGGAACATCCGGAATGGAAATATCAGAATGGAGGCTACTAGTGCCCGGCGTTTGGGGTAATGCTGCATTTTCAGGAATGCTTGAATGAGGAACATCACATCCAGAAGATGCAGAAGCAGGTGAGGAAACAGTATTCGATTGAGTGAAAGCATCAGTTGTTTGGAAATCGGTTGACGTTTGTTCGCCAGAAAAATTTTTAATCTTTTCGTTCAGTTGTGCCCATTCAGCATTTGCTTGATACAATGTTTTTTCTGCAGCGCTTAAATCATTCTCGGCACGTTCCATCTTCTCGGAAAGCTGCTGGTATTCCAAACGATTTTTTGTGAGGATGTTCTCGATATAACTCTTTCTTTCCAGTGCAGATTGATGCTCGCGCTGAGCCTGGTTCCGCTTTGATTTTGCTTTGATAATCTCACCACGCAAACGTATTGAGTTCAACTGTTCAGCTGTCAATTCGGAATTTATCAAACCGGCAATAGAAACATCGTCACCGCTGCCTTTTCGACTAATTTTAGGCAGATAGTTTTTGACTTCATCCCTGCCGACAGATTCTCCGTATTCAGAAAAAATCAGTAGAATGCTCCTGTACAGTTCATGCAATTCTTCGGAAGAAGCATAGCTGTCGTCAATGCCGTCGCTGCCAATAAAAATTGCTGCCGGAAGTTCGGTACTACAGGCAAACCGAAACTCTTCAATAGCATCACTATCGCAAATGCTTGTGGTGATATTCTGCTCACACTGCTTGTCCCAAGGGATAGGCTCATAGATTTCTCCGTTGGGCATGATTTCGACGCATTTTCCATCCCCAATGTGAATGCCAAACCAGAAGGTATCTGTTTTACATATAGCAATTAAGGTGGTGCCATAGGCTTTGGCATTGTACCGCCCGGAAGCATACCGGACCTTATATTTTTCGGATACTTTTGTCATTTCATCCGGGTGGAAAGGGTGTGCTTGCACATCGTCTTCAACAAGAGTGTGCCATTTTGCCAAGATGTTTTTGCTTATCTGGGCCAGACAGTCATCTGCGTTATCCATAAAAGCAATGCCGCATCCGCGTGCATCGACAATAAAAGCCTGAATGGCATCCAAAGCCGCATGAACAGCAAATTTGCTGCCGCGGTCTGTTCGAATATAGTTATCGCTTCCGTGTCCATCCGCTACAGCAATGATTGTCACATCATTCCAAAAAAGTTCACCAGAAGCATCTTGCCCAACCTTGTTGATTTTTATATGATTGTACCCTTGTTCTGAACACGCAAAATGATAAAAAGCTCCCATCGTACAATCTCCTATAAAGTGAGACAGATGTTACCAATTGCCCCAATCCTGATCTATCGTGACATCAACAGCGCCTGCGCCGGAAGCTGAGCTACCTTGGGTCTGATCCTGCTGAACCTCGCCCATTGCATCCTGTGCAATCTTGGCGCCGTCATCCTCTGCACTTGTAAGCGTATCACCCGACTGTTTGCTGTGACTCTGAAATTCAGATGCGCGCACACTGACTTTGCGAATTAAAGCCTTCAATGTGTGCTTGTCTTTCACTGTAATAACAGATTCACTCGTCCCGGTGAACTCTGCAAGGACAGTCTTGTCTGCATCGCTTCCGATGGCAATCGCAATTTTAATTGCGTGCTTGAACCAGTTGTTTTGTTTAAGTGCGCGCAACTCCTTTTCCCAGTCGTCGGTGGGGCCGCCATCGCTAAATAGAAGAATAACGGGTGCATAAGCACCGGTCTGGCTGTTCAGATATTCGTTACGTGAAAGTTTACGGTCAAGCTCTTTGCAGGCTGCGCCTAGATCGGTCAATCCATTGGTGGACAAGTCGTTCCAGATAACGTCTCCAATCCCAATGGGACCGCTTTTGGGCGTAATCCACGAACAACCGCTGCTGAATTGCATAATGGCAACCTTGATTTCGGCATCATCGTTTGCAGCGCTGATTTCCGGCAAATCGCTGGTGATGGCCTCTTCCATAGCGCTGTTCACGCTGCCGATTTTGTCACCGCTCATACTTCCAGAAGTATCAACGACATAAAACAGCGTCATAACTCTCCGGGGGGCGGGAGCAACATTATCCAATAAAGACATACAAATTCGACCTTTCATTTCTTATTTGATTTCTCCGGCATCATTGATGCCGCCAAGAAAGTGAATAACAAACTCGGTGTGAACAGGCACTACCTGTTGTGGAGGCAATGGGCGCTGAGAGCCGTCTGGCAGGTTTACGATCCATGTGCGGACGCTAAGATTCCGGAATCCGAGCATTTGCGGATTCTTTGGATTACGTACAACCTCGGCCAGTTGCGTGACAGTATCTTCCTGTGAACTATCAACAGACCAAAGGCTTATTTTCAGCCCACAATAAATGGGAAAAACCAGATTTTTGATTGTTATAGTGTTGCTGACAGGTACCTTTTTCCCGCATTCCATACATGTTATCTCGTGGCTGCCATTGTAAGTAAAGAACATCTCCTGCCGACAGTGTGGGCATAGACCGATTTCAGAGCGCAGACGAACAAAAATGTCCATCCATTGTTTTTCAAGAAGTCGTGGTTTCGACTTCATCATAACGTCATGGCTGAATGCATAGGTAAAAGCGGCTTTAACATAGTCGGGATATACATTCCAGAACAGCTTCAGATTGTGATCCGTGCCGGGGATAGGACGATTGATAGGATTGGACGAATCATATACAAAAACGGGATCGGTTCCGTAATACTTCCGTTCCAGCTCTTTTGTCATGCAGGGCGGAGTACTATACCGCCCTTCCAGAGGATGGTTAATAAACAGAAGGCGGAACAGAACAACAGCAAGACTGAAGCGATCACTGTTTTTGTCGGGATCATTTTGCCCGGTTACAATTTCAGGTGCCATCCAACGCTGCTTTCCCATAATGCCGAGGTTTGTACCGAAAGGACTGACATTATCATTGTCACAGATCAAGACATCGCCGGAATCTGGCTTGATGAAGAAATTACCATTATTTATGTCTTGATAGCTGTAACCGTTATTGTGCAATTCTCGAAAAGCATTGATGATTTGGATGGCAGCGTTGCAAATGGCGGAAAAACTCTTGAAACGAACTTGCTTTTGTTTTCTGCTTCCCACAAAGTAATTGGTGAGTTCTTCGTATCCATCCGGGCGAATATCCATTAGATAGCCAAACTGTCCATTGCATACTTTGGTAATGGCTTTGGGCCAAAGGAAAGCAGAGGTCGGCGCCCCTTTGCTGATATTGTTTTCGATGTTTTGATAGAATTCGTGTTCTTTACCATGAAAAACACCAGGATGATACCATTTCAAGGCATATATCTGACCGTTGTAGTTGGCTTTGTAGACGGTTCCCTGACCACCAGAGCCAAACTCTCCCAGCACTTCGGCCTGCCCACCTGCTACAATGTCGATTTTATCGTGAATCTTTAAATTTCCCATATAAAGACATCCTTTCGGCTCAAATTCTGGTAACCATCTGAAGCGTTTTTATTGCAAGGTCTGTGCGTGGAAGTATAAAGTGGATGACGGTTTGACCGAACTGCATACCTACAGCGTTAGAGTAGGGTGTGAAAGAAGATAACGCCTGTAACGACTTTTCAAATCCGTGTTCCTTAGCTGTGAATAAAATCCGCTTATCCGTAATGTATAGGTATCCCGGAATGTATTGGGTGTGAACTTCTGTAATCGGCGTGGAAGAACTTGTTCCTGTGTGATAGCGCACACCTTTAAATAATAAACTGGGTGTACTTATGCCTCCGGAGTGGCGGACGCGGTGTGTTGTGGTTGTTTCTACAATTCGGTAACTCTTATCGACAAACCGACACGCCTCATCTTTTTTGAGAATCAAATTCGGAACACGCAATTCGGGAAGCAGATTAGATTCAATTCGCTGTATAGCTACTGCAGGCAGAACGGTTTGTGAACGTTGGAACTCCGGCATTGCATTTCGATGAGGTGTATCAAATATACTCATACTTGTTTCCTTGTTGTTCAAAAATAATAAAGAAAAAACGGTTTATTTTGTTTAAAATTATATCACTTTTGACAAAATACGTCAACGTGAGTTACAGCAAAAAACATATTTACTGGGACACTCAACAAGGAAACTCCAAAGGCTTGACAGATGCAATTGCAAGGAGTATTATGATATAATAAAGTATCAAAAAGTATCACTTGCGAGGGCGAAGAACATGGATGCAGCACTATTTGCAAAATTATTCTCGGATAAACATATCTTTGAACTCAACAGAATGCAGTATAAGTATTCTCCGGCAGAAGTAAAAGAGTTCACTGATTTGTTGAAGCAGGACTTCATGCAGGAACTTCCATTGCTAGACTTTCACGGTGAGCCAATGATGTATCTGCCAAACTCGGCAAGAATTTCAACAGCCGGAATGAAGCAGCTGCTGACGGTTCCGGCTGCAGGCGGTGTCTTTGGTTTACAGGCTATGACAGAAGAAATTCATGCCACCTTGCAAATCGAGAACATTCATTCCACACGCCGGAGTATCCGCAGAATACTAAACGGCTATGCGCCGCGTGACGAAGAAGAAAGCCGCATATATGGAATAAAACGCGGGCTGGATTTTATAGCTGACCGTGATAACAAAATCACAGAAAAGAATTTGCGCACACTGTACCAGATGACCGTTGGCGATTTTCTGGATGACGAGGATAAACTGCAAGAGGGATGCCCTTATCGGCATGATCAGGTATTTATTGTGGGAGGCGAGGAAACGCGGGAAGGCCTTACGGCATCACAGTTACCAACGGCTATGGCGCGGTTGATTGATTTTGCCAATCAAAATGACAATCTTAATGAATTGCACAAAGCTGCAATTCTGCATTTTACGTTGGCCTATTATCACCCTTATTTTGACGGAAATGGACGAACAGCACGCTTGTTCCATCTATGGTATCTGGTGCAGCATGGGTACCCGGCTGCACTGTTTACGCCTTTTTCTCATTATATTGCCGAAAGCAAGGCTGGATATTACAGAGCCTATGAACAAATAGAATCGAACGCTCTGATTACGGGATATACAGATGTCACACCATTTCTGGCGTATTTCTGTGAGAATGTTTATGGCCGTTTGCAATTCGGTACGGATGCATCTCATGCTGATATGCAGATATACAAAGATGCTCTTGAGGCCGGTACAGTGACAGAAAAGGAACGCCAACTATGGGAGTATGTACTATCTGCTTATAGTACCGAGGAATTTACGACAAAGCGGCTGGAAAAGGATTTTGGAAATGCCGCTTATGCCACGATCCGGGCCTTTGTAATGAAATTTGCTTCCATGGGACTTTTAAAGGCAAGAAAAGCCGGGAACAAAGTTCTTTATAGAACAATTTAAAGCAAAAGCACCACATAATTCCAAAGCGCCAAAGCGGCATCCAAGTTGTTTAGCGGGAATCATGCGGTGCTATTTTATACGAAATAACAGAGAGAACTATTGCTCATCGTCTGATTTTTGGAACAACGCTTCAATTTCTGCAGGCAGGGAGGAAGAATGTGTAATCGTTGAGCCAAAGGACCATTGCAGCTTCCACTCAAAATACTTTTCATGTGTGATCTTACCCGTATGATATCTGTACTGCATTACTGCGTAGGTGTTAAACAGGCAGTTAAGCAAGTCGTTCTCAGACCAGAGCATTGTGGGCTGCGCGTTGAACGGAGAGGTTCTTGCGTTTGTATGAATGATGGGGACTATATTGCTGTCTGCCTCAGCCTGAATCTTATCGAATGGCATAGTCAATGAGCATCTGAGGACATCCGGCATATCCTCATCCAACCAAAACAGTGTTTCCATAATACCTTCCAGATTGCCGGTATCCGGTTCAAGCAGTGCGCACTCAGCTACATTGAGTGCCGCTGCTATTTTTTTTACCATATCCTCCTTCGGAACGCGAAAACCTGATTCATATTGTGCGATACGGTTGGCAGCACCATCCGTAAAGCCGACCAGTTCACCTAACTCTCGCTGCTTCATGTGACGATGCAGACGGACGCGTTTGATTTTTTCTCCAATTTTCATGGGATGACCTCGTTCGTTGTTTTATGCTGTCATTATACCACATTAGAGATAAAAATCAACAATTTAACAACATATATGTAAAATCATTGACAAGAATACTGTGTGGGTGTATTATCAATACAACAGATATGATGTAAATTTAAGTGAGGAGGTTCCTATATGAAACCCATGAAGCAACCCAAGAACTGCTATACAACAGCCTTTTATGCTGAAAATCTTATTTGCAAGTGACATTTGTCTACTTGCGCGTGGGCCGCCCACGCAAAACATTTTATCATTTTTGTTGTAGTGAATCAAGTCTGATTCACTATTCAGAGAGCAGGATGTAAAAGTGAATCAGTTCTGATTCACTCACAGAAAACAGCCTTTATTCCGAGAGTGAATCAATGCTTGATTCACTCCAACATTTCGCCCAGACGCGCCCCGTGTGGGGCGGATGCCCCGCATCGCACACGGACGCGATGAACTCCACAAACCCGCCGTTTGGCGCGTTTGTGGGGCTGTGGGGCGGCGTGAGCCGTACAGCTTACTACTGGAGAGTAAAACTTACTACACACAAAATTACGATACTATGAGATAATAGATGCATGCTAAAACAGAAAGGATGATGCAAATGACTTTTACAAAACTTCCAAAAGCAATCTCCGCAGAAGAACTTCTCTCCACGCCGCTGCCGCCAGTTAAGTGGATCATTCCCGGTCTGCTCCCAGCCGGTCTTGCACTGTTTGCTGGCCCAAGCAAGGCAGGCAAAAGCTGGCTGACCTTGTGGCTGTGTTTGCAGATTGCGCAGGGTAATCATGTCTGGAATCGAGAAATAGAGCCGCGTACCGTGATTTATTTCTCGTTGGAAGATACATTTAACCGTCTGCAAAACCGTATTTTCCAGCTAATTGATGGCGGAGATGCCCCGGAGCGTCTGATTCTCCAAACAGAATGTCCCAGCATCGGACAAGGCTTGGAAGAACAAGTCGAGGCTCTTGTCCATACATATCACGATGTTGGTCTAATTGTTATCGATACACTTCAAAAAGTGCGTGTAAGCGATGGAAACGGCGGGATGTATGCGAATGACTATAAGGAGGCAGGTGCATTGAAAAAGCTTGCCGACAAGTATGACATCTGCATATTGCTGATTCACCACTTGCGCAAGCAAACTGCATCCGACCCATTTGACCAGATTTCAGGCTCCACAGGTCTTATGGGTGTGGCCGATACAAGCTGGGTCATGCAGCGTAAGCGTATGAGCCAAACTGCAGATATTCTGCTCACCGGGCGCGATATGGACGACAGGACGCTGCATTTGCGTGAGGAACACTGCGTCTGGACTTTGGAAGATGAAGAAACCGCAGAGGAACGAGAAATCAAGGCTGTGCCGGACTACTTGTGGAAAGCAGCTGAGTACATTGAAAGTGTGGGAAACTGGCAGGGAACAGCCTCTGAGTTGCTTGCAGCGGCAGGTATTGAGAATGCCAAAGCGAACCAGTTCACCTACAACATGGCGAAGTATTTCGATAAAGTATTTGAACCGAAAAACATCCGATATAAAACCCATCGAAAAAACAAGGTTCGCCTTTTGAGCTTCTATGGTGACGATGGTGACGGTGGTGACGATGATATTGGCATAACTCAATTATCGGGGTGGGGTATCCCAGAAAGACCGTCACCATCGTCACTCGGAGCGCTTGAGGGGAGCAAGCATGGGCGAAGTGTTGCCACAGGGCAACCCGCCGAAAAGCCTACGGGGACAGCCCCGAACCCCTGTGAGGCCGCAGGCGCATGAGAAAACGCAGCGTTGGAATCAACATCCGGGTCACCGTCACCGAAAAGAAAAAGGTGACGATGTTGGCTCGGAAGTGTGGGTTGTCGCTTTCGGAATACTTGCGCCAGCGGGCGCTGGGATATGAACCGGGCGGGCATCCGCCCAAGGAGGTATTTGATGTGTTGGATAAATTGGATGAAATCGCAGAAGACTGTACACCAGCAACATGTGCCGAAATCGGCACTTGTGCTGACCGCATGAGGGACCTGCTCATTGGCGGTAACTAAGATTTGGGCAATCAAGGACAGCTTACAGCGCGTCCTTGATTACGCAGCCAACCCGGAAAAGACCGAATACGATGCCCTTGCCCAGACTCTCCACTATGCGGAGAATGATGCCAAGACCAAGCTGAACGAGAGCGCCCGGCTCGTCACCGGCATCCATTGCAGGGCAGACCATGCGTGGGAAGATATGCGGGCTGTACAGGAACACTTTGGTAAAACAGACGGCGTGGTGGCGCTCCACGCCTACCAAAGCTTCCGCGAGGGGGAAGTCACCCCGGAACAATGCCATGAGATCGGCGTGGCACTGGCCCGCAAGGTCTGGGGCAAGCGTTTCCAAGTGCTGGTCGCCACCCACATGAATACGGATAACCTGCACAACCACTTCGTTATCAATTCCGTATCGTATGTGGACGGCAAGAAGTACGAACAACGCCGCAGCCAGTATGCCGAGTTTCGGGCGGCATCCGACAAGCTGTGCCGGGAGTACGGCTTGTCGGTGGTGGAGCAGCCCAAAGCCAAGGAACCGGCGCGGTACGCCCGAATGAGGGAGGCTATCAACCATGCCTGTGAAGATGCCAGCACTGCCGAGGACTTCCACAGGGCGCTGTATCGGCAAGGGTACATTTTCGGCAGTGACCCCAATCGAAAGTATGCAACGATTCGGGCACGGGATGGCGGTCGAGCCGTGCGGCTTTATCGGCTGGGAGAAGAATACGATTTACCTGCCATAGATGACCGACTGCGCGGAAATTACCTGTTGTATGGATCAAGGCTGTATGAGCTGAAACATCCACCCTGGCAAAATACGCCGAAACGGTATCGCCCCAAGGATACCTATGCAGGAAAAGGCATTCTAGAAATTTTCCTTGATGTGCTCTTTGGTGAATCCCAGATGCACCGCTTGTATCTGTACTACTGTTATCAGTTAGGCATCCTTCCCAAGAAACAGCAGCCCCGCATCAATCGCCCGGAATTAGAGCGCATCTGGAAAAACACCGAGAAAATCCTTGCAGAACACGCTTTTGTCCATGATCACAAGTTTCTGTCTTTACAGGCAATTGTAGACTACCGCAAGGGCTTGTCCCAGCAGATGGAAACCCTTGCCGCGCAGCGGGCGGAAATCGTCAAGCAGATGCGCCGAAAGGATGCTCCGCCGGAACTGGCAGACCGCCGTGCAGTGCTTACCTGTAAGATTGCTGAACTCCGCAAAGAGGATAAAATCGCGGAAGGCGCAATCAAGCGTATTAAACGGACGCGTGAATCCAACCGCATAGACCGCGAGAATCAAGAACACCATACAAATCATAACCGCCGCCGAAACCGTTCTCGGCAGCGCTGACAAGGAGGTACAATGGCTTACATCAAGAAAAAGTCCGAACGAAAATACAAAATCACCGTCTGCAACGGCTATAAGGTCAATGGGCAGAAACGAATGAAAGCGCAGACTGTCACCGTGCCGTCATCTGTACCTAAGCGTAGTATTCAGCAATATGTCATGGCGGAGGCTGAGCGCATTGAGAAAAAGTTCAAGTATGGCGTTGAAGAAAGTGACCAAACCCATTTTGAGCAGTACGCGGAAAACTGGCTCAAACGGCAGAAACCGTTTTTCAAAGCTACTACCTACGCAGGCTATAAGAGAAACCTTGACATTGTTTATCCGCTGATTGGGGGCATTCCACTTGCTAAACTGTTGCCCATGACGCTGGAAGAAATGTGCGAAGAACTTCGCAAGCGTCCGGGGCGTGATGAAAATTGCATCAAGGAAACTACTGTGCAGAAATACCTCGAAACGGTTTCTTCGGTGCTGGAGGACGCTAAGAAAAATGACATCATTCCGTTCAACCCTGCGCACCGTGTCCGCAAGAAGCATTTTGAGAAAGAGGTGCAGCATATTCCGCAGAAGTATGAAATGAGTAAACTAATGCGGGCGATTCAGAACGAACCGATTCTGTATCGCGCGTATTACACGCTGGCAATTACGACGGGGCTGCGGCGTGGGGAACTGTGCGCCCTGCAATGGCGGGACATAACCGGTGCTTGTGAACTGACCGTCCGCCGTTCCCGCAGCTGCGCATCCGGGAAAATCGTAGAGAGTGACACCAAGAGCCATCGGGAACGGATTGTAACCATTCCGCTGGGGATATGGGAGCTTCTGATGGCGCTGCGACAGCAGCAGGTGCTGCATAGCGGCGTTCCGGAGAGAGAGCAGCCGATTTTTACTGACCCCGACGGTCATGTGCCGCACCCGGATACTTTTACCCGACATTTGCGTAGGCTGTATAGGCAATGCGGATTGCCTGAGGAATACCACCTGCACACCCTGCGGCATTTCTACGCAACGTACTTGCTGCAGGAAGGCACCAGCAAACAGGTGGCGGCATCCCTGCTGGGTCATGCGGATACGGCATTTTTGGAACGCACCTACTGCCACCCGCAGGACATGGCGAAGCGTCAGGCGGCAAACCTGATGCAAGATCTGCTGAACAACCAAAATCCATGCTATGTTGCATTTATGAAAAATAAGAATAGAAAAGCCAAGAAAGCAGGCTAAATAACCAGAGGCACCGTCAGCAATGGCGGTGCCGTTTTGTCGGTTTTACGATAGATTCTGCGCGAAAGATTGGTGATTCTGGTGATAGCTTTCTGTCGCAGTTGTCGGTATGCTTTGTAGTACCGCAGGTCAAAAAATAATACTAAGGAGCGTGCAAAATATGGCATCTATACGAAAGCGCGGCAGCAACAGCTATTTGATTGTGGTATCTCGTGGGTATGACTACGAGGGCAACCGGCTGAAATCTGTGCAGAAAACCGTCAAGCCACCCAAAGAGTATACTCCCAAGCAAGCTGAGAAATGGGTAAAGGAACAGGCGATTCTATTTGAACGCGAGGTTCAGCATACGCCTGAACCCATTAACCGCAGCATTACGCTGGCAAAGTACATCGAGCATTGGGCGGCTGATATAGGGCCGAAGAAGCTGGCGGACTCTACATACCAACGAGATCTGCAGGATATTCGACGCATTCTGCCGACGCTGGGCAACTATAAACTGACCGATTTGCGAAAAGAAGTAATCCGTGAGTTTTACGAGGAAATGCGGCACACACCGCGCTTGGATGGCAGGGGAAATCTATCCGAGAAGTCGGTCGAAGGCTTACACAACACGCTGTGCGGCATCCTGTCGGCGGCTGTGGACGAGGGATACTTGACACATAACCCCGCATGGCGGTGCTACAAGCCGAAAGGGCAGAAGAAAGAGCGCCCGGTAGCTGACGAGGAAACCGTCAAAAAGCTGATTACAGCGTTTGAAGGACAGAGCATGAAATACGAAACCTATTTCAAGCTGGTGCTGGCAACCGGGCTGCGGCGTGGGGAAGCCTGTGGATTAAAATGGAGTGACATCAACTGGCGCAAACGGACGATTCATGTACAACGCGGAGTCGTGAAGTTGAGCCACCAAGAGTCTATCACGAAAGACCCTAAGACCAGCAGCGGTGATCGTATGGTCTACTTGAGCAAAGAAATGTGCCAGCTACTCAAGGCATGGCGGAAAGAATGCGAGTGGGATAGGGCGCAAACCGCGAACGAAACCGTATCTGAAGATGACTACCTGTTCCGCCAGCCTAACGGCAAACCGATGAATCCCTGCACATTTACCTATCGTTTCAAGCTGATTCTGAAAGCAAACAACTTGCCACTGAATTTGAATGTGCATAGCTTGCGGCATACGAACGCCAGCTTGCTGATTGCACAAGGCGTGGATGTCCGCACGGTGGCTAGTCTGTTAGGACACGCACAGGCAAGTACAACGCTGGATATTTATGCCCACGCCTTTGACAAGAATAAGCGCAAGGCGCAGGAAAAGTTGGGAAAGGCGATTGGATTATGATGAAGAAAATCAAATTAACCAGAGCAAACAAAAGTATTACGCTGAAAGCACTCGCACCTTACTATTACCAGCAAAGGGCGCTTGGGCATAGCACACAAGAAGTTGGAAAGCTAATACTGAAAATCAATGCTCTCCCAGCCAATAAAAAAGCTACTTTTTCCACAGAAGAAATCCGCCTTATGGGTACCACTGTAAATCAACTGAGAAATGAACGGCTGGCAAAAGGACAGTACACCGATGCCGCAGATGATATGCTACTGAAGCTATTCTGACACAAAATCAAAACAAAAAACGCATTGCAAAAAATACATTGCAATGCGCTTTTTAAGTGCGCCCGAAGGGATTCGCCAAGACGCGCCCTAAAAATGCCCCGCGGGACGCAATGCGCGGGGCACGGGCTGTTCGAATCCTCTTCTTTTACTGCTCCATAAAATCCGTGCAAAACAAAAAGAGCAGCACCTTATGGGGGGCTGCTCCCAGACTGCCGATAAACACAATAGAATGATTGCGCACTTTCGGCAGGTTTGTAGGGAACGGTCTATCTCCGCGCCCTACATTTCTACTCGACTGGTTTCTTTTTCTTGGTATTGGCTGCCCGGATGGTCTCAATTCCTGCTGCTTCCATCCGAAGGATCGCCAGCCGGGAAACAAACCATTCGTCATTTTTGATCCAGTTGAGAGAACTGTTCACCTCATAGG
>ERZ1034876.573-NODE-573-length-20113-cov-5.182920_pt1 | contig 20113 bp, 19 predicted proteins | sample MGYA00520698_ERZ1034876 | MGnify/ENA primary metagenome ERZ1034876 (study PRJEB33766, sample SAMN09781723) | gut metagenome | biome: gut microbiome | host: Homo sapiens | place: Madagascar | study: EMG produced TPA metagenomics assembly of the PRJNA485056 data set...
TACCTCGTAGATGTTGAGCGGCTGCGACATGTGATTGTGGTCGGCGCGGCGCTTGAGCCACGCGGCGTCGTTCCACTGGTAGCCGTCCAGGCTCCACAGCACGCTTGCCGTACCCGGAGGGCACTCGGCCTTAAAGGCGTACGGATCGGCCTTGTAGAGCTTTTCGCCCTCGTTAGTCTCGATGAGGTACTTATAGAGCTGTCCCTGCTCGGCGCCAGGAATAAAGCCTTCCCAGATAGCGCTCGTATGCACGGGCACCAGCGGGTTGGCTTGTTCATCCCAGTCGTTAAATTCGCCAATGACACGGACGCTCTTTACCTCGGGCGCCCAAACGCAAAAGCGCCAGCCGCGCGTACGGTTCTGCGTGTCGGGGTGCGCGCCCATCTTCTCCCAGCTGCGCTCCCACGTACCAATGCCAAACAGATAGACATCGTCCTTGGTGAGCTCCGGTGCGTGCGGGGCGGCTTTGCGGGTAGCAGGCTTTTTGGTTGCTGGCTTTAGCTTTGTATCGCTCACGTTTGATCCCATCATGACGCGGCAGCGTGTTGCCTTGGTGACTAAATGCGAAAGGTCCAGGGCTGCACGAATCGAAGGGACGGCGATAGTTCTATGATTCGTTCCACCTCGCGTGCTCGGTGGAACTTTCGGCAGAAACTACCATAACACCTGTACATTACTTTTATGGAGGAAAGTGGTTTTGCGGTGGCTTTTAATCGGTGAGCGCCATGTTTATACCACTGGCAGATTTGCGATGGTAAAACTCTTGACAGTTTTACCAATTAGGGTTTTTAGATTGTTAGTTTTACGTTTGGTAAAACGTTTTTAGCAGGATGTTTACCATTTGACATCGAAAGGTTCGTTTATGTCCCAGACCGCCGCCCCCAACGTTGCTTTTATTTTCGATTGCGACGGCACGCTGGTTAATAGCACCCCCGTTTGGGCCTATGCCCAGCCCGAGTTATTGCGCCGCCACGGCGTTGATGTGACGGTCGACGATTTTGCCCAGTTTGAGCACCTTTCGCTCGAGGACGAGTGCCAGGCCTACCATGACACGTGGGGTATTGGTAAAGATGGTGAGGAGCTGTATCGCGAGCTGAGCGAGATTCTCATCGATGGCTATTCCAAGGTGCCGCCGCGTGAGGGTCTTCTGGCATTTTTGGAGCAGGCGAAGGCGGCGGGCATTGCCATGTGCGTGTCCACGTCCACGCCGGCCGAACTGGTGCAGTCCGCCCTTGCGGGTGCGGGTCTTGATCGCTATATGGAGTTTATTACCACGACGGGCGAGGCGGGACGTTCCAAGCAATTCCCCGATGTGTACGAGCTGGCGTTGCGTCGCTTGGAGGAGCGCCACGGGCATAAGTTTGAGCGTGCCTGGGTGTTTGAGGACGCGGTCTTTGGCCTTAAGAGCTCTGGCACCGCCGGCTTTAAGCGCGTGGGCATCTATGACCCGCATGGCCGCATGGAGCACGAAGAGGTCCGTGACAACTGCGAGATCTTTATCGACAGCTATGAAGAGCTGGATCTTGACCGCGTGCTTTCGTACGAGGGGTAGGCGAGAGCCGTGGCTTGTAAAGTATTAGTAGTTTGCGGCTCACCCGTGGTGGCGAGTGCGGATTTGCTGCGCCAACTGGCGGGGGAGTGCGACCACGTTATCGCCGTGGACCGCGGGCTCGACGCGCTGCTGGGCGCTGGCCTGAGCTGCGACGTATATGTTGGTGACGCCGACACAGTGAGTGACGAAGGCCGCGCCCTAGTCGACGCCGCTGCCGATTTTGAAGTAGAGCGCCACAACCCCTACAAGGACTACACCGATCTGGCGCTGGCGCTCGATTCCATCCGCCGTCGCTGGCCGGGTGCCGAAGTGGTTGCGACCTGCGCCACCGGCGGCCGTCCCGACATGGCCCTGTCCGTGCTGGGCCTACTAGCAGGCTATACGGACGCCCCTGTCTGGATTGCCGAGGACGAAGTAACGGCCCGCATCCTTCATGCAGACGAGTCTTGGACCATCCAGGGCGCCGAAGGCAAAACCTTCTCCATAATCGCTATCGCCCCCAACACAGAGATAAGCGAACACGGTTTGGAGTGGGAACTAGACCACGCCACGTTAGGCCTACTAGCCGACACCGGCATCAGCAACATAGTAAGAGGAACAGCAGCAATAACCGTCCATCAAGGAACCGCGATAGCGTATTTGCTACATCAGGGTTTTATCGGGACGGCGGATAATAATAATCGCTCGTAGAGTGATTATTTTTGCCCCTTCCCAGGAAAACCCGTAACCCGTAAGTGCGAAATTCAACCCAAAAAAGTCCTTGCATCAAAGAAAATCTTCCCCTATAGTATCTCCTCGTCACGGGGGCGTAGCTCAGCTGGGAGAGCGCTTGACTGGCAGTCAAGAGGTCAGGGGTTCGATCCCCCTCGTCTCCACCATCGTGAATGCAAAAGGTCACCGGCTATCCGGTGGCCTTTTTTCATACCAATCCACCCTGCAAAAAGTTGCGCAATAACCCGCAAGTTCTGTACATAGTTTGTTAGCTAGATGCAATTCTTTTAACAACTCGCGCCGTCAGCCTTACAACTCAGGCAGTGCACACTAACCCACACACCCCCATAAACCTGCGTCAACGTGGGCAAGTTTACAAATTAACCCCCTTGAACGCGGTAAATGAACGATATGTTGCCCAACACACCGCAAAAGGTTAGTGCTGTTAACTGTGCTAGGATACCTAACGATACATGGGTTCAACTGTGCTCGCGGCTCCAGTAAGCCGCAAAGCACAGGGTCGATCAGTATCCGGCCGTAACGGCGGTGCCAGAAAAACCACGAGCTCCAATAATGTTTGTCATGCGTTACCGCATCGAATTGCAAAGCGGTCTTACATTTCCGCAAGCAGATTCAAAGCAGCAACCGCATGCCAAAACGCAGCAGTCCTGCAGCTGTTTGCGTGCGGTCCAGTTTTGTACCCGCTTGACTGGGCCGCACGCAGCCAGCTGGGGATGCGGTCATTTTTGCGATACACGGCCGCGTCTCTAGCAACTGCACGCATACATACCGTTCACGGTGGGGCAGAGCCACGTGCTTGTCTGACTGGGCTCAGGGTTTGAATATGGAGCGCCTTTGCGCACAAGCGCCCTGGCGTAGCCATACCCAAACCCCGTGAGCCACACGTAAGACAGCAAAGGGGGCGGTGCTCGTGTGGTATGTGATCCAGGTCATTAACGGTCGCGAAGACGTAATGTGCGAGCGCATCGAGCGCGTGGTGCCGGCTGGCGCCATGCAGGAGCTCTTTTATCCCCAATATCAAACCGAGATCAAGGTGCACGGCGAATGGGTCGATACGACCAAGCCGCTCTTTCCCGGTTATCTGATCTGCGATACGGCAGATCCCCGCACCGTGCAACAGTATCTGCTGCGCATGGACGACTTTGCCCGGGTGCTTGCCCAGGACGGTCAGTTTGTGCCGCTGGCAAAAGAAGAGACCCAGCTCATTGGCAGCTTTACGCATAGGGGAGAGCGCGTAGTGCCCATGAGCGAGGCCTTAAAGGACGGCGACCAGGTCGTAGTGACGGCTGGTCCGCTGCTGGGCCACGAAGGCCTGATCAAAACCATTAACAGACGCAAGAGCACTGCTTATTTGGAGCTTGATCTGTGCGGCCGACGCGTAACCACCCGCGTTGGCCTTGCCGTGCTTTCGGCCGAGCAGCGCGTGATGCGAAACCTTAAAAAGGCGATCGCCTAAGTACGGGCGACTGTTTAACGGGACAGGGAGGATCCCCGGGTCGGGGACGTAGGCAACGGATTTAATAGGGAAGAGAAGAACCAATTTTGAACACTGAATCCAAGAGCGCAAAGCAAAAGGGGAAGCTGAGCGCCTTCGAACCGTATGCGCTGATGCTATACGACATCGCAGCAACTTTTATTGCGGTGTTTGTTGCTTCGTGGGGAACGCAGCATTGGGCGACGTTTAGCGGTGCGGCCGGTGCATGCCCCGCCATTTTTGTGTTGGCGCTCGTCAACGTTATCGTCTTCTGGTTCTTCCATATGTATAGCAGCCTGTGGCGCTATGCCAGCATTTCAGAGGCCGGACGAATTGTTGCCGCCGTGACCGTTGGATCGATTATCGGTGACGTCATCTTTAACGCAATCTTTGGTAAGGGCATGTCGCTGCGTGAGGATGTCATGGCCTGGGCAATCATGGTTATTATCTGCGGCGGCGGTCGCTTTGCCATCCGCGCCATGTATGGCAGCCAGCTTTGGCGTTTTAAGAGCAAGTCTGACGCGCATCTGCCCCGTACGCTAATCGTCGGAGCAGGCGAGACGGGTTCTCTCACCATTAAGCGCATGCTCAACGGGGACCCTGACATGATCGGCGATCCTGTTGCTGTGGTGGATGACGACCCCAATAAGCAAAATCAGCGTATTCACGACATTAAGGTGTGCGGCACCTGCGAAGACATTCCCGTTATCGCGCACGACTGCGAGGCCGAGCAGATTGTCGTCGCCATACCGAGTTCCACACGTGAAGAGCGTCAGCGTATCTACGACCTCTGCATGAAAACGGGCCTTAGGGTTCTCACGCTGCCCAACGTTCGCGATATCCCCCAGGACGGATTGGGCAGGGTTGCCCTTCGTGAAGTTGAGATCAGCGACTTGCTTTCTCGTGAGGAGAAATCGCTCGATTTGAATCAAATGGGCTATGTCTCCGGCAAGCGCATTCTCGTTACGGGCGGCGGCGGGTCAATTGGCTCCGAGTTGGTGCGCCAGCTGCTTCCAGCTAAGCCTGCACAGATCGTGCTGTTCGACATTTACGAGAATACGACTTACGAGCTGTATCACGACATTATTCGGACAGCACGTGATCAGGGTACTGATATCCAGGTCTACATCGGCTCCATTACGCATCTTCCAGCGATTACCAAGGTATTTGACAAGTATCGTCCAGAGGTCGTTTTCCACGCTGCAGCCCACAAGCACGTCCCTCTTATGGAGGGCAACGCGCGTGAAGCTATTGAGAACAATGTGTTTGGCACGCTCAACGTTGTGCGCCTTGCCGACAAGTATCAGTGCAGCCACTACGTGCAGATTTCTACGGATAAAGCCGTTAACCCCACCAACGTTATGGGTGCAACTAAACGTATGGACGAGATGATCGTTCAGTATTATGCGGCCAACAGCAAGACCATCTTTACTGCCGTCCGCTTTGGCAACGTTCTTGGTAGCCACGGTTCGGTCATCCCGTTGTTTAGGCGTCAGCTTCGCGAGGGCGGTCCCATCACCATTACTCACAAGGACATCACGCGTTACTTTATGACCATCCCCGAAGCAAGCAAGCTGGTCATTACAGCAGGTGCACTAGCTCATGGCGGTGAGATCTTTGTTCTGGACATGGGCGAACCGGTCAAGATCTACGACCTCGCCGTAAACCTCATCACGCTCAGCGGTCTTAAGCCTGGCAAAGACATCGAGATTAAAGAAGTCGGACTGCGTCCTGGCGAAAAGATGTATGAGGAGCTCCTTATGGACAACGAGCAACTCCTGCCCACCGAGCATTCCGAGATTCGTATCTCCACGGCCGAGGCCGACAAGATGGAAGAGATCAAAGATAAACTTCAGAGGCTTAGTGACTGCCTCGATAAAGACAACGACACGGTTAAGTCCGTCCTCGCCGATGTTGTACCTACGTACCATCCGCAGTTTAACGATTAGGCGCTTATGACTGAAATTAAGACAATAGAACAGGCCATGAACGCCAATCTCTCACCTTCTGATGCACCTCAAGTGTATGCGCTCACCTCTGTTTCTGAACCGATTTCGAGTGAGCTTAAGCTTGATAGCAAATTTGGTTATCGATTCATAAAGCGCACATTTGACATTGTTTCAAGCGGGCTGGGCCTTGTCGTACTGAGTCCTGTTATTGCTGGCACCGCCCTGGCTGTAAAGCTCACGAGTCCTGGTCCTGTCATCTTTAAACAGAAACGTGTTGGTAAAGGCAAAAAGCTATTCGATATTTATAAATTTCGCACCATGCGGATTGATACACCTGATTTGCCAACTCACATGATTAACGCCTGTGACTGGATGACTCCTGTTGGCCCGACGCTGCGAAAACTGAGCTTGGACGAACTGCCGCAACTCTTGAACATCTTTAAAGGCGATATGTCTGTTATTGGACCTCGTCCTGCATTGTGGAGCCAGTTCGACCTTGTGGCTGAGCGCGACGCTTACGGAGCAAACGACGTACGCCCCGGACTTACCGGTTGGGCTCAAATTAATGGACGCGATGAGCTAAGCATTGATGAAAAGTCCGCTCTTGACGGTGAGTATATTCGCCGCCGTTCTGTCGCATTCGATCTCAAGTGTTTCTTCGGCACGTTCTCTAAGCTGTCTGGCTCTGAGGTGGTTGAGGGCAATCAATCAGAGCCCCCCGATTCCGCTGTATCTATCGAAAGTAATAATGCCAATGAATAACACCGCCACAAAATACAGTGTGCTGATGTCTGTCTATCGCAACGATAAGCCCGCTTATCTTGATGATGCCATAGAGTCCATGGCCAATCAGACCCTGCCTTTCAATGACTTGGTGCTCGTCTGCGACGGCCCACTTAATGATGAATTGAACTCTAAAATCTCAATATGGCAAAACAGGCTCGGAACGAGACTCAATGTGGTTCGTCTCAGTGACAACCATGGCCTTGGTTACGCCTTAAACGCGGGCTTACCGGCCTGCGCGTGCGGCATAGTCGCGCGTATGGACTCGGACGACGTCTCACGACCCGATCGTTGCGAGAGGCTAATCTCTTGCCTTATTGAAGACAAGCTGGATCTTGTTGGCGGGATGATTGAAGAGTTCGACAATACTCCCGGCGACATGGGGTCTATCAGAAATGTTCCTCTTACAAGAGATAAGATCGTTAAGTGGGCCAGGAATAGGAATCCTTTTAACCATGTAACCGTTATGTTTAGACGCGAGGCGGTCGAGGCCGCTGGAGGCTATCAGCCTTTCCCCTGGATGGAGGACTATTGGCTCTGGGTGCGTATGCTATCGAACGGCTGCGCATGCGCGAATATTCCTGATGTTCTCGTTGACGTACGTACCGGCGATGGCATGTATGCCCGACGTTCCAACATGGCTTACCTTAAGAGCAATGCAGCCTTCTTCAAGGAGCTTCGCAAGCTAGGTTTGACGTCGCGTGCAGGGGAGTTTTACTCCGTTATCCAGCGCATTTTTGTTACCTTCTTACCGACGGGGTTGGTGAAGGTCGCCTACAACAAGCTGCTTCGTTCCAAGTCCGGTGATCGCGTTGGTCGGTAACGGTATGCCACTCGTGAGCGTGATTATGCCGACGTATCGCAGGGATGACACCCTGAGGCGTGCTATCGGCAGCGTCTTGGGCCAAACCTACAGGAATCTCGAGCTCATTGTCGTCAACGACAACGGTGACGATAACATGTTCACTCCGCGCGTGCGCGAGATTGTGTCCTCGTTTGCTTTGATCGATTCGAGAGTTCGCATTCTTGAACCTCCCGTCCATAAGAACGGTGCCTTTGCTCGTAATAGGGGCGTCGAGTCTTCGGCCGGCTCATACCTCGCCTTCCTCGATGACGACGATTGGTGGGAGCGTGAGAAGATCGAGCATCAGGTCGATGCCTTTTCTTCACTAACAGATGATTGGGGGGTCGTTTCCTGTCGCGTTAAGCGCTTCAGGGGCGATGTCCCGATTAGCGTACTTCCTAAGCATCCCGATGGACACGTCTACAAGGACATCATGCTCATCGTCTCTGATTTCGCCACCGGTACCCTCATGGTCCGCAGAGAACTCTTCGAGGATATCGGGGGATTCGATGAGGAACTGGTACGCCATCAAGACCTTCAGCTGCTCATCGAGCTCACTTATCGCAAGAAGTTGCTCCAGTTAGACGAACCGCTCCACTGCTGCGATGTGAGCGATGGGCAGAACAGGCTCGGACCGGATGACCTCATTAAGGCCAAGATGGCCCTATTCGCCTCTGTTGCCAACGTCTACGATAGCCTGACGCCATCCGAGAAGCATGCTGTTGCGGCTGCCCAGCGCGCGGAAGTCGGCCGCATGAGGATTAAGAACGGCCAGATGCTGAAGGGAATCGGCGACATATTCGGATTGGTCACCGCCCCCGAGGCGCTCTTAAAGACCGCGGAAAAGACTGCGCTCAGGATACGAGGCAATTTTGAGGCTTGTAAGGCGGCCGATGCCTCATGTTAGCGGGTAAGACCATGCACAATGCGATTGATCGTCCCGAAGAAGTAGCCGGGGCCCTCGAGCGTAGGGTCATAGACTGCTTTCCCGCCATAGCCCTTTTTCTTTTCGCAGCCTATCACTGTCTTCGCGATGGCATCGCCTCGGTCATCGGAATGTATGGAGTCGTTGTCTATGGACTGACCGGAATCGCCTATCTCCTGCTGGTTGTTTACTGGTTTCGTAATGGGCTGAAATTGAGCATGAGGGTAATCCTGCCTCCCGTCACCGTAATCGCAATCTTTTCTTTTTACATAGCGACCCGCGACGTCGGTAGCTTCATTTTTGAGGATTACGCCCTTCCACAGGCAATCGATCCGATGGGCGGCATGATTGCTTTCTTTTTCCTCGCCGCGCAGAATGATGCCAAGCGCGCGGATGCGGCGCTCAAGTTCGCCTGCATCATCATGACCGTGTACCTTCAGACCTCTCTAAGCTCGGTCATGCATGCTACTACACAGTACGGGTATGATATGGGGCTTGGTTACGATGCCATGTTCTTTGCGCTGCTCGCACTCCATTTTATCGTTGACAACACAGATGGGCTCAATCTCCCCGCTGCGGTTCTTTGGCTCGCATGCGTCGCCTCTAACGTTGCTCTGATCCTTTCATACGGTTCCCGCGGGCCCCTTCTCGGCATCATCGTCTTCGCCGCCCTCAGATTCCTAGTCTTCGTATTCGGGTCAAAGGTCTCCATCATCAAGAAATTCCTGATTTCCGCTGCGATTCTTTGTGCGGCGGTGATTCTGTTCCTGTCGCTCACTGACCTTGCTTTGGCTCTCAACCACCAGCTCAATGCCATGGGTATCACTTCGCGCACCCTGGAGAAGTTCCTTTACGCTGATGTTACGAGCGACAGCGGCCGCTCCGCTATCTGGAACGCCTTCATCCCACGCATCACCCTAATCGGCAACGGCCCGTTCTCAGACCAGGCCTATCTGGGGCCCGGCAACTACTGCCACAACTTTTTCCTCGAAGTCTTTTATGACTTCGGTATACCGCTCGGAATTGTCATCCTGGCCGTTCTCGTATGGTTCCTTCTCCTCTCTTTTAGGAGCTGCAACGTGTCCCCCTGGTTCCCCCTTTTCCTCACCCTTCTCGCATTCTGCATCGGCCGCCTCGGCCTCTCCGGCACCTTTTGGACGGAGACCTATTTTTGGGGTCTTCTCGCCGTTATGGGCCTTTGCGTCACCGACCTCAAAAAGAGCGCTGCCGCCACTTCGAAGGAGACTGCTTGCTGATGGCATCCAGACGGTACAACGCTGCCCGCAACATCGTTTGGGCGGTCATTAATAAGATTTTCGTAATCATCATGCCGTTCGCGGCGCGCACGGCCATGATTTACTACCTGGGAGTAGAGTACACCGGCTTAGGAAGCCTTTTTACCTCAGTCCTCACCGTCCTATCGCTCGCTGAACTCGGCTTCAGCAGCGCGATGGTCTTCAGTATGTACGAGCCCATCAACAAGGGGGACAAGTCGAAGCTTTGCGCGCTTCTTTCGTTCTACCGCCTCGTATACCGCGTTATCGGCATCGCTGTGCTAGTCGTTGGCGTTGTCCTTATGCCATTTCTGCCGTCGCTCATCAAAGGCAGCGCACCCGGCGGTATCAATATCTACGTTTTATATGCGATCTACCTTTCGAACACCGTCATTGGTTACTTCCTGTATGCGTATAAGGTCTCCCTGCTCACCGCTTACCAACGCGGCGATGTGGTGAGTAAGGTGGGCCTTGTTACGAGCGTTGGAATGTACACCCTCCAGATCGCTGCCCTCGTTCTCACTCAGAACTTCTACGTCTATGCGGCGCTGTTGCCTCTCTCAACTATTGTCAACAATATCGTCTGCAACGTCCTCTCGAATCGGCTTTACCCGGATATTGTCTGTGAAGGCAGGCTTGATCGTGAAACCGTCGGCGACATTGCAAAGCGCGTCTCAGGCGTGTTCCTCTATAAACTCAGCTCAACGACCAGAACCTCATTCGACAGTGTCGTTATTTCTGCGTTCCTAGGTCTTTCGGTGCTAACGCAGTACCAGAACTACTTCATGATTGTCAGCTCGGTGTCAGGCATGCTCGCCGTTGTCATCAACGCAATTACGGCAAGCGTCGGCGATGGCATCGTTTCGAAATCCCGTGACGAAAACTACGGAGACTTTAAAGTCTTCGTGTTTCTCTACATGGTAATTGCTGCCGTCTGTTCATCTTGCCTGCTTTGCCTTATTCAGCCCTTCATGCGAATTTGGGTTGGTAACGATCTGGCCATCGCGGACGGTCTCGCTGCGCTATTCGTCCTTTACTTCTATGTCCAGACGATGGGTGACATCGTTTATCTCTACAGGACCGCAGCTGGGCTTTGGTGGCAGGACCGCATACGGCCAATCATTGAATCTGTCGCCAATGTCATCCTGAATCTGCTGTTCGTCCAACTCTGGGGCTTTGCTGGCATCCTGCTCGCCACGATCACGACCCTCGTGTTTATCAACTTCGGATGGGGTGCGCACATCCTATTTAAGCACTACTTCAAGCGCGGTATTGGTGATTACCTCGCGCTTCAGGCGCGGCAGTTCATTGCCATGACTGCCGGCTGCGCCGTCTCTTATTTCATTTGCGGCTTCATTGGTGTCGCTGGCGTCCCTGGGCTCTGCCTGAAGCTCGCCTGCTCACTCGTGTTGTCATTGGCGGTCCTGTGGGCCTTCAGTTTTAAGTCCGACCTGTTCAGCCAGAGCATGGACTTCATGAAGGGGACCCTGCGGCTCCTGTCTAGAAAAACAGCCTAAAGGAGGAAAAAATGGAGTTTATCAATCTCAAGAAGCAGTACGAGCTGCTCCGACCGAACCTTTCCGTAAAGATTGACGAAATCATGGCCGGCGCTCATTTTATCGGAGGTCCAGAAGTGGGCGAGCTCGAGGAGAGGCTTGCTAACTATGTCGGACGTTCTCACTGCCTCGGATGTGGCAATGGCACTGAGGCGCTTCAGCTCGCTTACATGGCTTATGGGATCGGCGCTGGCGACGCAGTCTTCTGTCCCGCAATGACCTTCATAGCATCCGTGGAGCCCGCCGCGATGCTTGGTGCCACTCCGGTCTTTTGCGATATTGAGCCTGACACCTTCAATCTTTCGCCAAGCTCTCTCGTCGAACAGATAGAGATCGTAGAGCGCGAGGGTAAGCTTAGGCCCCGCGCGGTCGTCGCCGTTGACTTCCTTGGCAATCCCGCCCGTTTCGATGAGATCTCTAGGATCTGCGCCGACCACGGTCTTTTGCTGATTGAAGACGCCGCTCAGGGTACTGGAGCCTCTTATAAGGGCTCCCGATGCGGTTCGTTCGGCGACATCGCCTGCACGAGCTTCTTCCCCTCGAAGCCGCTCGGCTGCTACGGCGACGGCGGAGCCGTCTACACCGACGATGACGAGGTCGCCGGCCTCCTTGCCTCCCTGAAGGTTCACGGCAAGGGCTCCAGCAAGTACGACAACGTCCGCATCGGCATGAACTCGCGCCTCGACACGATCCAGGCGGCGGTCCTCCTCGCGAAGATGGACCTGCTCGACGGCGAGATGGCCAAGCGCCAGGAAGTCGCCGCCCGCTACTGGAAGGCCTTCGAGGGCAAGGTCCAGACCCCGAAGATCACCGAGGACTCCATGAGCTCCTTCGCGCAGTTCGTGCTCATCGCTGAGTCCGAGGAGCAGCGCGACCACGTCGTCGCCTCGATGAAGGAGGCCGGCGTCCCCTCCCTCATCTACTACCCGAAGCCCCTCCACCAGATGAAGGCCTTCGGAGGCTGCGGCGCGCAGTCGTTCCCCAACGCCGAGCACTACGCTCAGTGCAACTTCGGCATCCCTTTCTCGCCCTATATCACCGAGGAGGAGCAGGACGAGGTCGTCTCCGCCGTCCTCGCGGCCCTCTAGATTCGCGCGCATAAGGAAGGAAGGAACATGAAATACGCTCTCATCGGCTGCGGCAGGATCGCGGTCAACCATATCAAGGCCGTTGCCAACAACGACCTGGACCTCGTCGCCGTCTGCGACGTCGACCCCTCCAAGTTCGACGTCATGTTCGAGAAGGCCGGCTGTGGGGACTTCCCCGGGGCCGAGCGCTGCGGCGTCTACACCGCGATGCTCGACGCTCACCCTGAGATCGAGCTCGTGGGCATCGCGACCGAGAGCGGTGAGCACGCCAAGATCGCCCTCGACTGCATCGAGCGCGGCGTCAACGTGATCATCGAGAAGCCGATGGCCATGTCCATGCGAGACGCCGACCTGATCGTCGAGCGCGCCCGCGAGAAGGGCGTCAAGGTCTCCGTCTGCCACCAGAACCGCTTCAACCTCGCCATCCAGAAGCTGAGGGGGGCGCTCGACGAGGGCCGCTTCGGAACTATCTCCCACGGCTCCATCAACGTGCGCTGGAACCGCGACAAGTCCTATTACGAGCAGGCACCCTGGCGCGGGACCTGGGAGCAGGACGGCGGCACTCTCATGAACCAGTGCATCCACGGCATCGACCTGCTCAGGTGGATGCTTGGAGACGAGGTCGAGGAGGTCTACGGCGCGACGCGCCAACGAGTTCACGACTATCTCGAGGCTGAGGACGTGGGCGTGGCCGTCCTGAAGTTCAAGAGCGGCGCCGTGGGCACCATCGAGGGCACCGCGAACGTCTACCCGAAGAACCTCGAGGAGACGCTCTACGTCTTCGGGGAGACGGGCACCGTCAAGGTCGGCGGCACCTCCACGAACAACATCGACGTATGGGAGTTCGCCGACGAGACCGGCGAGGACGCCGAGGCGAAGGGCCTGCGCGAGGTCACGAGCAACGTCTACGGTAACGGGCACACCTCCCTGTACGCGGACGTCATCGACGCCATCGAGAACGACCGCGACCCCTATGTCGACGCTATCGCCGGCAGGAACGCCCTCGAGATCGTGCTCGCGATCTACAAGAGCCAGAAGACCGGCGGGCCCGTCAGGCTCCCCCTGCGCGATTTCGCGTCCACCGACATGGCCGGCGAGTTCGGCAAGTAAGGAGCGTCTTGTCTATCTCCAAGCATATCCGGACGATGCGCCGCGTTGGCGTGGGGCCCTCCGCCAAATGGGCGAGGGACCGAGCCCTCGCGCCCCTCGTGCCCGCCGTCCATCGGCTCAGGTGGTCCCGCATCAGCGCGGGGCACGCGTACTCCGGGCTCGTGGAAGAGCCCCGCGAGACCCCCCTCGTCATCTCGCTGACGACCTTCCCCGCGCGCACCGCGACCGTACACCTCGTGGTCGAGTCGCTCCTCATGCAGGCGTGCAAGCCCGACGCGCTCGTGCTGTGGCTCGCACGGGAGCAGTACCCGGGCGGGGAGGGGGACCTCCCCGAGAGCCTTCTCGCGCTTAAGGGCTACGGCCTGACCATACGCTGGTGCTCCGACATCCGCTCCTACAAGAAGCTCGTTCCCACGCTGAAGGAGTACCCGGGCGCTGCGGTCATCACGGCCGACGACGACATCTACTACGGGCCGCATTGGGCGGAGAAGCTCTACCGAGCCTACCTTGCGGACCCCGGCTCCGTGCACTGTCACAGGGCGACTAAGTTCTACAGGAACGGAGGTCAGTGGCGCACTTCTCCCGGCGGTTATGACGTGTACCCGTTCCCCACCTACCTCCATAAGCTGACGGGGGGCAGTGGCGCACTTTACCCGCCCGCGCCACTGCCCCCCGAGATGACGGACGAGTCGCTGTTCATGGAGATCGCCCCGACGAACGACGACATCTGGTTCTGGCTTATGGCAGCGCGCGCGGGGCTCCGCTGCAACGTTGTCCGGGGCAGCGAGCCCGCCCTCTTCTACGTCGAGGGCTCGCAGGAGCAGACGCTCACGAAGGTGAACGACCAGGGCGAGAAGCTTTTCTGGAAGCAGCTCGGCGCCGTGCTGGAGAGGTTCCCCGACGCGGCGAGGCTGCTCGAAGATGAATGGGACAGGGTCCAGGCCACGGACGGCGCTGGCCCTTCTGAGGAGGAATAGACCTTGACAATCAGCACTAATCTCAAGCGCCTGGCGGCGAGCGTCGGCACGTACGGGCCCGCCTATATCACCGAGCGCGCGGGGGCGCCGCATGACCAGATCGGGAAGCTCCCCTGCATGAGGAGGAGGCAGGAGCTCTACGCGGGTATGTCGGTGGCGGAACGCGCTGCCGAGCTCGAGAGGCTCTTCAAGTGCGGAACGGGAAGGAAGCTCGACCTCTCCAACCCCAGGACCTTCGACGAGAAGATGCAGTGGCTCAAGCTCTACGGGGGATCCGATCTCAGGACTCGCCTCATCGACAAGGTGAGCGCCCGCGAGTGGGTCGCCGAGAAGGTCGGCGAGGAGTACGTCGTTCCAATGATCGGCGTGTGGGACTCCTTCGACGAGATCGACTTCGATGCGCTGCCCGGCCGGTTCGCCCTCAAGTGCAACCACGGCGCGGGATACAACATCATCGTCCACGATAAGTCGAAGCTGGACCTCGCCGACGCGAAGGCCAAGGTCGACGCCTGGATGGGCGAGAACTACGCCTACGGCCAGATGATGGAGCTGCAGTACGAGCACATCGTGCCCAAGGTCTTCGCCGAGGAGTACATGGAGAATGCCGGCGGCGACATCTACGACTACAAGATCTATTGCTACGACGGCGAGCCGCTCTATACCCAATTCCTCTGCGACAGGGCGACGGGGCTTCGCATGGCGTATTTCGACAGCGACTGGAACAAACAGGCGTTCCGAAATTCTCAGCACGCTCTCATTGCTGAGAATATCGAGCGTCCTGAGAATTTCGGGGAGATGCTCGACGTTGCCCGGACCCTTTCCAAAGGATGGCCCTTCGTGCGCGTCGACCTCTATCGTCTCGACGACGGCACGATCAAGTTCGGCGAGATGACGTTCATCCCGGCGGGCGGCATGATCGACTGGGTCCCCGCGAGCACCGACCTGCTTCTGGGCAAGCCGATCGTCCTCCCCCTCGAGAAGGCTGGGAGGTAGCCCGTGCGCGTACTCGTTATAGCCCCTTATTTCGTCCCCAACCCCGAGGTCGCCGCGGTCAGGATGGTGAGCCTCTCCTCGCAGCTCGTCGCCGATGGGCATTCCGTGACCGTGCTCTGCCTCTCCCGGGAGGGGCTCCTGCGCGAGAACACACCCGAGGAGCTGACCGCCAAGGTGCCCGAGGGGGTCGACACCATCCGCTTCAACATCGACTATTCGACCATGCCCCTGGTAGCGGACTACGTGAACGGCAAGCGGTTCGCGCGCGCCCTTCCCGGGCTCGTCGACCCAGCCGACTACGACGTCGTGCTCAACACCTGCGGGCCCTACTACCCCCTCGAGGCCGCCGGGATCATCTCCCGCTGGGGGCTTCCCTACGTCCTCGATTTTCGCGACCTCGGCGCCATCAATTACCGGCCGACCATCGTCTCCGGCACCTCCAAGGCCGCCGGGAGCCCGAAGGCGGCCCTCAAGCGTCTCTACGGGATCCTCCTCAAGCGTCGTGAGCGCAGGGCCGTCGGCCTCGCCGACCGCGTGATCTGCATCAGCGACATCGACCTGCGCGCCATGAGGGGCGTCTACGGTCTCCCCGAGGATAAGTCGTGTGTCGCCACCAACGGCTTCGACGACGCGAGGCTCGGGTCCATCGTCCCCAGCGGCGAGAAGCCCTACGCGCTGACCGCCGCCGTCTTTGGCAAGTTCATGTACTACGACAAGGACAGGGCTGCGGCCATCCTCGAGGCTCTCTGCGAGGTCCGCGGCCACGGCATCGACGCCGGGCTCGCCCATATCGGCAAGCGCTACGACTGGATCCCCGGGGTCATCGCCGACAAGGGGATCGACCCCGCCTGCTACACAAACCTCGGATTGATGGAGTACCCGGTCGGTATGTCGCACCTCGGGTCCGCCGACTTCTTCGTCGTCGAGGACACCTCGCCCGACGACGTGGGAACCAAAATCTACGACTACATCTACTGGAACAAGCCCGTCGTCGCCGTCGTGCCGCCCGAAGGGCCCCTCGCGGCGCTCGTCTCGGGCTTCGAGAACGGCTTCGTCTGCACTACGAGCGATGACGTCCGGGCGGCGGTCGAGCGGATTGCCGATGAGGGGCTCGATTGCCTCGACCCCGTACTGGACCGTGACCGGTTCTCGCGCAGGCACCAAAACAGGCTCATCGAAGAGGTGCTCTTGAGCGCCGCGAAGGAGACCCGATAGCCATGATTCGCACGAGGGACGACCTCAAACGCTATATGGAGGCCGACAAGGAGATGCTCGAGCAGGGGGGGGCGTCCCAGCCCCGTGGACTACGTCTGGAGGTTCGAGCGACTGCTTCGCCGATCAGAGTGCTGGCACAACCGCCCAAGGACGCTCCTTTCCGCCCTATGGGGGAAGGTTCTCTCCCTGCGGCTCGCCCGCATGGAGGCCAAGCTCGGCTTCTCCATCCCGCTCAATGTCTTCGGCAGCGGGCTCAGCATCGCCCACGTCGGCCCCATCGTCGTCAGCCCGCATGCGCGCATCGGCATGAACTGCAGGATCCACGTGGGCGTGAACATTGGAACCCGAACGGGCGCGCCCGATGAGGCCCCGACGATCGGGGACAACGTCTATATCGGGCCGGGGCCAAGCTCTTCGGCACCATTGAGGTCGCGGATCGCATCGCCGTCGGGGCGAAAGCCGTGTTGAACAAGAGCTTCGAGACCCCCGGCATCTAGATCGGTGGCGTGCTGGCGAGAAAGATCAGCGACAAGGGAAACCCAGACTATAAGGGAGGTGTCCACGTATGATCAAAGGGCTAGTGAAAAAAGCCCTTTACCCCCATTCGTATTCCTCGGAGGCATACGAGAGCTATTTGAGGGGCAAAGGCGTCGAGATCGGCAAGGGATGCTACTTCTTCGACGCTAGAACCATCAACATCGATCTACAACGGCCTCATATGTTGAGGTTCGGCGATTACGTGAAGGTCACCGGCTACGTGCATATCCTCTGCCACGACTACAGCCGTTCGGTCGTATTGCAATCGGGGGGGGTCACTTCGGAGAGGCGAGGGAGACGGTCATCGGCGACAACGTCTTCATCGGGACTCACTCCATCGTGCTGATGGGGTCCCACATCGGCGCCGACTCGATTATAGGCGCCGGGGCAGTCGTCTCGGGAACGTGGCCTGAGGGCTCGGTTATCGCGGGCAATCCGGCACGGCTGGTGTGCACACTGGACGAGTTCGCCGAGAAGCGAGAGAAGCGCGAGGTCGCGGGAGCCGTGGAGTTTGCAATCACGTTCAAAGAACGCAACGGAGCGTGGCCCAACGTTGGACAGATGACCAACGCATTCGCTTGGCTGTACTTGCCTCACACCGAGGAGACGCTGCGCGAGCACGAGGGGCTTTTCCGTCTTAACGGAGTCGACCCCGAGGTTTTGAAGGGAGCGTTCCTTGCCTCGAGGCCGAGATTTAACAGTTATCAGGAATTTTTAGAATATTGCGCCCAGAGCGGGCGCGAAAGCTAGGAGAAATTCAAATGAAGATTGCAGTCGCCGGTACCGGCTATGTGGGCCTTTCGCTCGCCGTTCTTTTGTCTCAGCACAACGAGGTCCATGCGCTGGACATCGTGCCCGAGAAGGTCGAGAAGATTAACAACTACGTATCTCCCATCCAGGACGACGAGATCGAGCGCTTCCTGGCGGAGGCCAAGGCGGGGGAGCGCGAGCTCGACCTGCACGCCACCGTGGACGTGGCCGAGGCCTATGCGGGCGCCGACTACGCCGTCATCGCCACGCCGACGAACTATGACTCTGATAGGAACTTCTTCGACACCAGCTCCGTCGAGGCCGCCATTGCCGCCGTGCGCTCGGTGAACCAGGACGCCTGGATCGTCATCAAGTCGACGATCCCCGTGGGCTACACCGCGGGCCTGCGCGAGAGGCTGGGCGACTCCAAGATCTTTTTCAGCCCCGAGTTCCTGCGCGAGAGCAAGGCGCTCTACGACAACCTGCACCCCAGCCGCATTGTGGTGGGCGCGCCCAAGGACGACGCCGAGGCCGTCGCGGCCGCCGAGCGCTTCGCACGCCTGCTTGCCCAAGGGGCGGACCCCGCTGAGCTGGAGCGCGTGAACGCCGACGGAACTATCGGCATCCCGGAGCTCGTGCTGGGCACCACCGAGGCCGAGGCCGTGAAGCTCTTTGCCAACACCTACCTGGCGCTGCGCGTCGCCTACTTCAACGAGCTCGACACCTACTGCGAGGTCCGCGGCCTCAACACCCGCGACGTCATCGACGGCGTGTGCCTGGAGCCGCGCATCGGCAGCCACTACAACAACCCCAGCTTCGGCTACGGCGGCTACTGCCTTCCCAAGGACACCAAGCAGCTGCTGGCGAACTACAAGGACGTTCCGCAGAACCTGATCGAGGCCATCGTGGAGGCCAACCGCACCCGCAAGGACTTCGTGGCCGACGAGGTGTTGCAGATGGTGTGGGACCGCGTCTACGAGGGCAAGCCGAAGCCGGTCGTGGGCGTCTACCGCCTGACGATGAAGTCCAACTCCGACAACTTCCGCGCGAGCTCCATCCAGGGCGTCATGAAGCGCGTGAAGGCCAAGGGCGTGCCCGTCGTGGTCTACGAGCCCACGCTGGACGCGCCGGAGTTCTTCGGCTCCGAGGTGACGCACGACCTTGAGGCCTTCAAGTCCGGCTGCGACGTGATCGTGGCCAACCGCTGGAGCGACGAACTCGCTGACGTGGCGGACAAGGTCTACACGAGGGATCTGTTTAAGAGGGACTAGTCGTGATCTTTGTTTCTTTGCGTGTTTGATATAGGTCTCTTTGCCTCATAGCCTTTATTGCTGTTAGGGGCATGATTTAGCTCGCATGGCGGTACAAAGAATGCGCCCCTTATACGAATGAGATGTATCTAGAACTATTTGCTGTCGCAAACATCATGACTAAATTACGTCCCATTAAGGAGGAAAGGAATGTTTGGAAAAGTCAGGAAAACCAGAAGCGATTGCATGGTTGGCACCTACGAGAAGAAACATGACCTTCCTACAGGAACACTTAGGAACTCTGATGGTCGTAAGGCCAGAAAGGATAAAACTCTGAAATCCCTTCGAAAAGAAACCGGAAGCGATATCGATAACTTCTTAAGCTAATAGATTGGAGTGCTGCAATGGGAACTGATGTCTTGGTTCTTGGCGACGATCAGAGCTATGCAGCAAGCATGGCCAACGACTACACCTTAAAGCCGTCGTCTGAGATGAGCGGTCGTGCAAGCTCGAGAGCGCATATTCAAGAAATTGCTGCCGAAGTGCTTTCTAAGGAAAACGGGGCGGGCAAGGTCTTTTCGATCTACGGAACCGGCGGACTTGGAAAGACGTTTCTCATGGAGGAGCTGTACTCCGACTTTACTCATAGATTTACCCATAATGTCGTTGTTACCAGGCATAGCTTTGAGGGTGAAGAGATAACCTCCGAAGAGAAGATTCTAAAAGAGATATCGGACCTTCTTGCGTACAGCGGAGTTCCAAGCCCGAGCTTTAGGATGAATTACTATGCATGGAGGGCAAAAGCTTCGAACTTTGCCGCGTCAAAGGCTGAATTCTGCGCCGATTTAGAGCAAGCAGACAAGAACGGGATTGAGATTGCGACAATGGTATCGGGTCTTGCTGCTCCATTTATTGATCAATTTACACATGGCCTTAAGGGCTCTATTCTTGCTGCAATTATTGAGGTTGGTGGACGCGCCCTCAATACCTATAACAAAAATAAAGCATGTAACGAATGGATGAGCCTTACCGAAGAGAAAAGCGTCGGGGATTTGAAAAGGTCTTTGGCCGCTAGTCTTAAGTCTGATATTGAAGCGTGGACTA
>ERZ1034876.575-NODE-575-length-19976-cov-31.223182_pt1 | contig 19976 bp, 16 predicted proteins | sample MGYA00520698_ERZ1034876 | MGnify/ENA primary metagenome ERZ1034876 (study PRJEB33766, sample SAMN09781723) | gut metagenome | biome: gut microbiome | host: Homo sapiens | place: Madagascar | study: EMG produced TPA metagenomics assembly of the PRJNA485056 data...
GTGACGGCGGTGGAGCCTTGTATCAGGCCCGCCGACTGTTGGATGACCTGTTGGGATACATCAAACACCGCCATGACGATATTGAAGGTGTTGGACAAAATCAGCACCGCCACGAAGGTCTTGAAAATCCATTTGAAGAAAATCCATGTATCGAAGTTGTGTAGATTGTTGTGGTCTATCAGCATTTGAATGAGCTCATAGGTCATCACGAAGGTAAGCACCAGCCCGGCAATAGGCAGGATGACCGTTTCGGAGAGCTGCCGTATCATGGAAAAGACCCCGGCGTTCCATGCCGCCGGGGTCATTCCTACCTGTGCCGCAATCTCTCCGACCTGCTCATTCACACCTGTAAAGAGCCCGCCGAGGTTTCCCATGATACCCTCGACCAACAGCCCTTTGAGCCATTCCGTGATAGCGTCGAAGATACTTTGCATAGCTTACTCCTTTGGGAAGATTAGAACAGGTTTGCCAGAAGCGGGATCAGGTTCATACCCAGCAGGACAATGCCGCCGCCAGCCATGAGCTGCTTCATACCCTGCGACTTGGAGGCAGGGTTGTCGGCTCCGTAACCTTCCAAGAGGTTGACGATACCCCATGCGCCGAGGCCGCAGCCGATAGCCATAACGAGAACTTTCAGAGTGTCAACAGCAGAAGCGAAAAATTCCATATACATTTCCTCCATTTAATAAAAGATTGAATTGTGGGTATCAAAAAAGCCGCCCTTTCAGGCGGCCTTCGGCCTCGGGCCAAGTTGGCCCGAAGTCCATCTATCAGTTAAACGAAATCGTCTGCGCTGTCCAAATCATCATAATTGAGAATGTCAGCGTCCTCGTCGGAGGCGTCCACCTCATACACCGTATATTCTTCCTCGGGCTTTAGTCTCAATCGCCGAGAAGTCAGGCGTTCCAGATGGAAGGCGTTTCGTTTACTGTCATGTTCCGCTGTATAGCGGTAGTTGGGGTGCTGCTTCAAATCATACTTGGGTGAAAAGAATGGGGGCAGGCCCCGAAGCTGTAACAGGCACTTGTTTCCGGGCATGGTGGTGATCTCGCTGGTTGTCAAAAGCTCCCGGCCCAAACGCTGGGTATTGAGTCCATAGCTTTCGGACTGGCCCCGTGTGCGGCTGTCTGTCTGCATGGAGATAGTCGCTTTTCCCAGCCAGTTTTCCGAAATGTCCTTTAGAGTGGAAGCCTCCCGGCCTCCCAGAAACACAATGCTGTCCATATTTCCCATGATGGTTTCCGCATGGTCTTTATAAAGGGCCTTGCATTGGCTCATGGCCTGATAGAACAGGGTCAGGCTGATTTCTCTTGACCGAATAACGGCCACGATTTTCTCCAGCCCTGGCACCTGCCCGGTGTTGGCCGCCTCGTCCCATAGTACACGAACATGATGGGGCAGGCGGCCACCGTATTTGTTGTCGGCCCTCTCGCACAGAAGATTGAACATCTGCGAAAATGCAAGGGCCACGATAAAGTTATAGGTACTGTCCGTATCGCTTATCAGGAAAAACAGGGCCGTTTTCTCGTCCCCGAGCTTATCAAGCTCCAACTCGTCATAGCTCATAATCTCCCGAAGCTCCGCTATATCAAACGGGGCAAGCCTTGCGCCGCAGGAAATCAGTATGCTTTTGGCGGTTTTGCCGCTGGCCAGCTTGTATTTGGCATATTGGCGCACAGCGAAGTGCTGGGGATTGCGCTTTGCAAGGCCGTCAAACATATAGTCCACAGCGTTTTTGAAGCTCTCGTCATCCTCCCGGACTTCCATGCTGTTTATCATTTCCACCAGCGTATTCATGTTCCGTTCTTCCTCCGGCCCCTCAAAGACGATATAGGCCACAAGAGCACAGTACAGAAGGGTTTCCGCTTTCGTCCAGAACTCGTCACCTTCCTTGCCGTCCCCTTTGGTATTGGCAATCAGTGCGTTGACGAACTTCAAAACATCGCTTTCCGTCTTGATATAGGCCATGGGGTTGTAGTGCATGGATTTTGAAAAATCTATGCTGTTGAACACCTTGACCTTGTAGCCCTTCTTCTTTTGCAGAAAATAGCCGCATTGGGAGAGTGTGCCGCCCTTGGGGTCTACCACCACATAGGAAGAATGAGCCTGCAAAAGCTGGGGCGTGAGCCAGAAACGGGTCTTGCCCGAGCCTGACGAGCCGATGACGCAGGCGTTCAGATTGCGGGCGTTGGCCGGAATTTTGGGCCGGGTGTTCATGGTCAAGAACTCCGTCCCGGTCAGGATGACATTATTTTCAAACTTGGGGTCAACAAATGGCTTTATATCTGCCTCTGTACCCCAGCGGGCCGAGCCATATTCCATATCCCGGCGAAATTTCCGGGCCTTTTTGATTTTGGACTGTACCACGAAATACAGTATCACGGCCCCAGCTACACCTACGGCAAGGTCAAGGAGGCCCAGCCCCGGTGCATAGCTCTGAAATACCGGGCCGATGGTCTTGACCATACCGAACAGCTTTTCTCCGAGGTTAGCTCCCGCCGCCATGCGGTAGGCTGTGCCGCACTTGGAGAAAAACCAAAATGCTATGAGATAAGGGAAATATGGAAGTACATATTTCTTGATTTTCTTACTTACCGTTTCTCCTTCACCGCCTCTCTGACCTGTTCTTTCTGCTTTGGCCTTGCCGCAATCTGCTCTACGAATTGTCGAAGCTGACCGAGGATAGATGGCCTATCCTGACTGCGGCCCATGACCTTTTCCGTATATTTGCCGAAAGCCGCTTGAATGGCGTCGGCCTGATCTACCTTGAAAAACAGCAGATAGTGGCCGGGGCCGGTCTTGTGGAAAGCGTAGTCCACATGGAACGCCTTGGCGATACGGTCAAAATCCTTGGGAGCCCCCACATATTTCATGGCGTTTTTACCGCCGTGGTGGTTCATCAGTTTTCGCACGCTCTGCCGACCCTTGGGCCGTTTGGCGGCTTCTTGTTGTTTTGCAATTTCCGCAAATACTTTTTTGCAGGCCGCAGCCAGCACCTTACCCGAGAGCTTTGCCGCTTTCACGGATATGGCGATTGTCCGTTCTTCTACATATTCCTGCATACTGCCTCCTTTCCTCCGAGTGGGTCAGAAAACCGGACGCCTCGGAACATCGCCCGGAAGGGAGAACCTCGGGCCAAGTTGGCCCGAGGTCTACCGTTCCTCATGGGAAGGCCCCGCCTTCTCCTTGTGAGGAGTAGGTGGGGCCTCCTTAAACTGCTTGATTGCCGCCAGAATAGAATGGGTTTCCTCCTTTTCGTCTCGGGCGTGGACTTTGGAAATCCGGTACTCGTCTGGAATATCGTCCAGCCCGGTATAGTGCTCCACAAAGTTACTCCGATTATCCGCCACATAGCCACCGGGAGCGAAGTGGCCGCCGTCATTGATGCGAATATCCCGCCCGTATGCCTCATAGTCGATGTAGTCAATCAGGTGTTCAGGCACCTGCATAGCCTCAAAATCCTGAATATACATACGGCCCAGTTCTTCTTCGCTGTTGACATCAGAGTAAAAATCGAAGCAGTCAAGATTCTGTGTCAGGTTGATTAAGTCCCTGACGCTGCCCGTATATTCTCCGGCATCCATGACCGCCTCCAACTTTTCCAGCTCGTCCGGGGTCATTTCTTCCAGAAGGTGTGCTAAGTAATTGAGCTCGTCAAGGCTTTCATATTCCCCGAGGTGGTCAGTCAGCCCCAGAATATCGCTGTCATAGTCGGTAATGAAATACTCCTCATACTGTTTTCCGTCTATACCGATCCGGGAAAAGAGGGCCTGCACTTCCTCAACAGTCGTAGGAAATTTCAGATATTCCCCAGCCCCGGCCCCTCGCTCCGGGTAGAGCCCCAGATTGGTCACATAGGCTTCAAACATCGTGGCGGCCCTGCTGGTTGACTGTCAGGATACCGTCAAGGGTAGTGGCCGTGATGTTCAGCCGCTTGGCTACGGCAATATCGTTTTTCACATCCTCGTCCACCTCGTCACCGCAGACCACAAGTACATGAGAGCGGCGCAGCATATCCCGGCGCATATCAATCCCGTTTTTGTGTTCCTCCGGGATAGCGTCGTTGATGAACAGTGGCAGATAAAGAATAGGGCAAATAGGAGAAAAGCCCGCCTCGTATGCCATGCGGCAATAGCGGGCGGCCAGCTCCATATCGGTATCAGGATCGCCGCACCATGCGGCGGTAATATACGCTAAAGGTCTTTTCATGGTTTTGTACCTCCGTTTCTACATATTAAAAAGAGCCAGACAGAGGAGCCCAACCCCTCCGCCCCTTCCCGTGGGAAGGGGAACGGCTCAAAGGAATATATATCCCCGTCGCTTGCCGCCTGAAAGCATGACCGGGAGAAATCCGTCAAGGGTGCCTTTGGCACCGCCCACGGCGGCTTTGGCCCTTGACTGATTTTCCCGGATATGCTACCTGAAAACCGGCGACGGGGAATATTTAATATCCTTTGAGCTTCGGGGTGCGGGGCAGAGCCCCGCATACTGCCTCGGGCCAAGTTGACCCGAAGAAGCGTCACTTTTCCTGCTGGGCGGCTTTTTTCTCTGGCTTGGCCACTTCCTTCTGCTGGCCCTTCCAGTCATCCAACAGCTTGATGATCTGGTCTTTCATTTCCCTCGGAGTGGTTTCCTTCCCGAAGTATTTGCCCAGTTCTGCACCAGTTAAAATCACTTTGTCTACCTCCTTTTTATCCTCCATCATAATTCCGTCGATCACATCGCCATTCAGAACGCCCTTCTGGTCAAGCTCCCTCATGCGCTGGGCCTGTGAGAGCGAAGGGGCCGACTGCTGGCCTTCAATGGCAACGGCGATATACCTCTGATTTTTGGGCTTGATATAAGCCAGCTCCACCGCCGGGGTAAACTTGATTTGCCCAGCGTCCATCATTTTCTGCAAATCAGGAACAAGGTCATTGAGCTTGATATACCGCTGTACCTGTTTGACAGTCATTTTGTTGCGCTCGGCTACGATCTCATTGGAGCGCCGCCCAGCGTCCTTCGGGTCAAGTTGGCCCGAAGTGGCCTCCTTGGCCCCTTGGTGCTTGATGGCCTCCAACTGCATTTTCAGGGCCTTGGCCCTTTCACTCGGCAGGATATTCTCACGCTGGTTGGTATTGTCCTCCACCATCTGCGTGATGGCCTGCTCGTCTGTCAGGTCACGGACGATACAAGGCATATCCAGAAAGCCCGCAAGTTCGCTGGCTTTCTGGCGGCGGTGGCCTGATACGATTTCATACCCGCCGTCCTCACGGGGACGGACGATAGCAGGCTGGGTCACGCCCTTATCCCGGACGCTGGACACCATAGCCTTCATTTCCTCGTCATTACGGACTTGGAAGGGATGATTTTTGAAGGCGTGGAGCTCGGACAGCTTGATATAAACAATCTGTTCCTCCTTGCCCGGGCGGGGAGCCTCGGCAGGAGCCGCAGGCGTTTCAGCCTGAACGGGAGCCTTTACCTCGGGCGTAGCCTTGGCGGGCTTGAGAGCCTTGGAGGCTTTCTCCGATTTCTGGCTGGGAGCTGGTTTCTGTGCCGCTTTATCCTTCTTGCTGGGAGCCTCTTTCTGTCCGGGAGAAGCCGTTTTTTCCTTGTCTGCTTTGGGCGGACGGCCCCGGCGTTTTGGGGACTGGGACTGTTCCTCCTTCTTGGCCCCAGCCTCCTTGGACGGAGCGGGAGAAGCCACCTTTTCCGGGGCTTTTACCTCCTGCTGGGCGGCGGCTCGCTCCGTGGCCTTCTTCTCGGCCATGATTTCAGAGAAGTTAAAGACCGACACGCTGGCGGCCTTTTCCTTGGGAGCGTCTGCGGCCTTATCCTGTGGGACTTTTTCCTCTTGTGCGGGAACTTCGACCTTCTCCGGGGATAGAGCCTCGGGAGCGGACTGCTCCTGCTTGGAAACCTGTGCGTCCACTTCGGGCTGGGCCGGGGCAGGGCCAGAGCTCGGCCCGGTTGCGTCAGTTACGATTTTTGCTTTTTCATCGGCCATTCGCATTTCCTCCTTCTTATTTGATGGCATGAAAAAAGGGCCTGACTTTTTGCAGTCAAGCCCCGCTTGTAGGGATACCTCCTTCCTCTGCCTATGAAAAAACCGCCCTGTATCTCATTAGGGCGGTAATTTCAGTAGGTTGGCAGTCCATATTTGGTTGTTTTATTGTGTATCCCTTTGTCCACCGACGCAACCATTTCAGGATGGTCACAGGCATCTTGCAATTTTTCTTGTAAATCCTCTACATTCGTCTTTTGGAAAATTAACGCCTTATCTTCCACAACCTCTGCGCACTCTGGAATATCGGAAACCAGACAGCAATTGCCATAGCTCATTGCCTCCAGAAGACTTAATGGCATTCCTTCCAGATCAGACGGCAGCGTGTAGATGTAAGCGTTGCTGTACAGTTCATCCAGCATTGCTCCCTGCACAAACCCAGTAAAGAGAATCCGATCGTCACCCTTCGCCAGTTCTTTCAATTCCTTCATAAAGGAATCTGTATCACTGGAACCGCCTGCGATGACCAGCTTTTTATCTGTCTTGACATTCTTAAATGCTTCAACCAAATATCGAATGCCCTTTTCCGGCACCAGACGACCGAGGAATAATATGTAGGAATCTTTTTTCAGCCCGAACTTATCTGTAATCAGATTTGCTTCCCGAGTCTGCGGTCTATTCACTCCATTGGGGATAAAGCGTGTCTTTCTGCCATAGGTTTCCTTGAAATAATCCTGCACGCCTTTGCTCAGAACAATGACCTCGTCCGCATATTTCACAGCATTTTTTTCGCCTTGGTGAATAAACTTAGAACCAAGTCCCGATTGCCATTTCTCGCGCTGCCAGTCGATGCCATGGATGGTAACCACCACCCTTTTGCCGAACATCTTGGGCAGCCATGAGAAGAATGCCGGTCCCTCTGCGTGGATGTGCACCACATCATATTTTCCAAATGCACTATACAGAGCCGCAAAAAAGGATGATGTTACCGCCGCAAGTCCCCCTGATGTCAAGATAGGGACAACAATTTTTTCAAAAAAAGCAAAAAATAAGCCGCATAAAGTTTCCCATTGGGTTAAAACCATTGGGAAGCCCTATGCGGCTTATTCGTACTTATTTTAATTATTAGACAATTTCAAATTCAATATCATGAACTTTCGGTTCAATATATTCCGAACACATCAGTGAAACGCTTACTTTGAATTTTCCTTTTCTAGCCGGAACAATATATATCCCATCAAACTCGGTATCATCTTTATGTGGCAACTGATTGCATTCAGCAAATATTGAGTTATCTCGTATAGATATTGATTCAAACACAGAAGAATTGGAGTTGTTAAAAATTGCCGGGTCTATAATCGGCAAGCTTCGAGCTGAGTAGAATGGCTGCATTCCGTCCATACTATTTTTCAACAAGCCATATACTGGATTTAAGTCGCTCATAAAACGTTCCTCTGCCTTTTCAATAGGATTCGGTGGAAGTTTTGGTGCTTTCGGCTCCTTCATTTTTTCGATATCATCAATGTCATATACAAAAATATCTTTTGGAAATACGATTGAGATTCTAATGTCGGTTGCTTTCGCTGTTCCCTTATTAAGCACTCTTAGCTTGAGCGCAACACCACCGTTTGTTATTGTCTTATATACGCTCATCTTGTGTGCATAATCATTTATTTCTTCTTCAGACGGTAGTGCTGCATTGTAAGCCTGCAAGTCCTTTTCTTTTACATACTTTTTTAAATGTGATTCAACGCAACTTAAATCAAGTGGTTCATACTTGTTTTTGTAGCATTCTCCATCATTATGATATAATTGGATTTTGTATTCATTATCAGAGCTATCAATAAGCAATTTTCCATGTGTTTTAAGACCTTTTTCATCCTCCTCTTCATCCTCCTGTTGATCCAGCACAACTGCGGCCATCAACTCAGGAACCCTCTTTACAATCTGTGATTTCAGCTCAGCATTTTCCTGCTCAAGTTCTCTTATCTTTTTATTCAAACTGAGAATTTCCGCATGACTTGCTTCAATATCAAAGGCATCTCCTCTTATCCACCCTGGACGCTTTTTTCGATCCATTTGCTGATGTAAAGATTCTGAAACCTCTCTAGCAAGTTCGTCAATATTAGTCCACCACTGTACCGTTCGTCCTTTTTTAGCTTCTGTCTTGAAATCAGCCAGCTTTTTTATACTTTCTGGATCTTTTTCCATAAATTCCGGCTTAATTGCCACATCATCATCAATTATGAATACCAGAATAGGAATTTTCTTCTCTCTCGCATAGCGAAATTCCTTTTCCGTATAGCTAATTCCAGCATCCGATCCAGATTCTATTACAGAGCCATATCGCTGTCCCAAAATCAAAACATAATAATCCGAACTATCAATCGTCTCTTGTATGATTTCCCACTGTTCTTCGTCAGCAGCGTTAAACATCTCCATGCCAACTGGGAAATGCATCATTGACAGGATTGCATCCCTTACTTTGCTACGTGCTTCTATCAAATCCTTATAAGTTGACGAAATAAAAATTTGGTATTTCTTTTCCATGTTATATCACTTCCTTACAAGATAGTGTTTTATTCTATAACTCACTGATTATTGTATAGCATATAATTCTCCTATCTCCTGAAGAATCTGTTCTTTCGTTCGTCCCACAAGCCCCAACTGTTTAACATCAACCGTTTCATTTTTCATTCGATCAACAAACTTCTGCATATCCTCATACACGCCACTGGGAGTGGCAATCTTGACCGTAGGGTCAATCAGTTCAGTCAATCGAAAAACGTCATTTTTATGCTTCTTAATGTTTTTACTATCAACGTGTTCTCCAGCTTCTTTGCGATCCGTCAAATCCATCCATGCTTTCGCCTTGAATGGAATCAAATATGCAGCATCCAAAACCGTCACTCCATCAACAGTCACTTTCCCCTGCTTCAAGAACTCATAGTAATCATCATCCAAAAGGATTGCAGACAAGCTAGATATGTCCTCATCCATTGGCAGCGGTGTCAATACTGCATCATCTGGAAGTTGAATTGCATCCAGTTTTCTAGTGAACAGTTCGATCATCGCTGGATAACGGTTTGACATCGGGTGACTGAACCGATAAAACTGCGGCATACCAGAGCTTTTATTACAATGTTCGTATCCAGCCTGTTTTACATAGTCCCAGAATTTTCTTCCAAAAGCCGCATCCACGGCTTCAATAATTAGAACAAGGTCAATGTCTTTTGTTGCACGGAAGTCTAAGCCTTCTTCCGTCATCAAGATGTCACACGCAGTTCCACCGATAATTGCATACTGGCTTTCGTTACCCTTGAACCATTCCTTAAAGCTTTCAATCCCTGTTACCATCTATCTTCCTCCACAGATTATTTAACATTTCTTCTACTGCTTCTTCTACCCGTTCATCTGCATCTTCCTTGAGCGATAATGCTAGAGAAAGTCCATCGACCATTTTTTCCTTCGATAATTTTCGTGGGTCATATCTCCACATTTCAACAGTCACCTGTGAATTTGAGTCCTGTAAATCCTTGGTCATGCAGTAATTCCACTGAGATACTTTTTCTGAAGCATAGCACCGAACACTAGGCGCATTGAGCATCGAATACTCCGCCAATGCGGAATATCCGCTCTCCAACAATTCAGTCTTTACTTCCTCGCATGGAACATAGACCGTCCTTTTCACAGGATTGAGCAGAACTTTCTCTGCTTTGTAAAACAACTCTTTGGCGGAGTTTTCCGAAAACAGTATCTTCTGCACTCCAATTTTTCTTGATCGCAGAAATCCCATTCCTTCAAGTTGTTTAGAAGCTCTGGAAATAGATGTTGGTGTCAAATCCAAATCTTTTGCAGCTTGACTTGTGGACAGCTCCTTTGCTCCCTCATAAATAAAATAAAGCAACAGCATCTGTGCCGATGGCAAGATTTCTTCTCTGTCGCTCTTTTCTGCATCACAGCGTTCCTGCAAATATGCTGCCATAAAGGGCAGATAAATTTGCTTTCCATCCACAATAAATGCTATTTTCTCTCGAAGCAAATACTCTTTCTGCCGTGCAGTGATCTGTTCCAATACTAAAATCACAGGACAATCCGCAACCTTTTTCACACGTTCCAGATGCTTTTTTAATGTTTCCACCTGCTCCAATTCGGTTTTAGGATACAAAAAAACGGTTTTTTGACCATTCAGAGATACTTTCTGTGAATCATACCTTGTACTGATGAAGTTTGGCAAATGCTCTAAAGCTTTATTTTCATATAGCACTTCAATTCCTAAAACCCGCTTAAGGTATTCCACTCTATCGCCTCCATTCATAACTCTTTTTCTGTATTATAACTCATTTTAAGTTAAGATACAATATCAAAGTTATGATTATCCAAATCCAACTATTGAGACACCAATATTTTCCAAGCAATTTTGCTTTCATTTCACTTCTTGATACCCCTCCCGTGCCGTGCTATACTATTATCAAATCAAATATTGAGGGAGTGCATTGTCATGAGCAAAAAGCTTGTTGCCTATTTTTCTGCCAGCGGCATTACCGCAAAAGTTGCCGAAGATTTAGCAGATGCCATCGGTGCAGACATTTTTGAAATCCGTCCCGAAGTCCCTTACACAAAAGCCGATCTGAACTGGATGGATAAGAAATCCCGCAGCACTATTGAAATGAGCAATCCCGATTTCCGCCCTGCCATCGCCGTCAAACGCGACAACATGGATGAATACGATACGATTTTTGTCGGATTTCCTATCTGGTGGTACGTTGCCCCTACAATCATCAATACATTTCTGGAAAGCTATGACCTAAAGAATAAAACCATTATTCCATTCGCCACTTCCGGTAGCAGCGATATGGGCAAGACCAATGAAAAGCTTGCTCCTAGCTGCCCTGGTTCCAAGCTCCTATATGGAAAGGTATTTAACGCTTCCTCAACCAAAGCCGATTTGTCCGCATGGGTAGATAGTTTGAATTTCTAAAGAGGAAATACCATGAACATTTTTGAAGAAAAGACCGACAGCGAACTGCTTTCCTATTTTCCTGATTATCAAAAGCTGTGTTCCCTTGACAAATATACTGGATTTCAAAATCCAGACTTTACGGCTATTCTTAAATCCTATCGGGAGAAGTTCGGCCCTATTGGTGAAGGAGTCCTTGGTCACGACTTCTTTAAAGCTGTTTTCCATCGTTGGGAAAAGACCGTACATAACGACTAATCTCCATTCCTACGGAATGAAATGCCCGCCTGATCGAGAAGATTTGCGAATCCTCTCAACCAGACGGGCATTCTTTTTGCTCACCTCGCTGTTTCTATGCAGTTATGCGCCATACTTTTCCAATGCTCTCCGAATCACATCCTCACAGTTAAACTCAACTTTCATCGTTTGATCGTCATCTGTTCATCGCAAATTCTCATTCTCTTTTCAAGTTCCAATGACCGCTGCCGCTGCTTTTGCAGTTCATGTTCCAGCCGCTGCTTTTCGGCAATATAATGTTCTTTTAACTGACTGTACTCTTCTTCATCCAGAATCTCTGCCTTATAGTCCTCATATAAGCGCAGCCGCCGTTCTTCGGTTTCCTGAATCCGACATGCAATCGAGCTTTCCTTTACCTTGATAGAACGGGTGGAATCCAGACCACCGTTGTTCAGCATTTCTTTTACCATCTTTTCTTCTTCGCACATGGTAGAAACCAGATGATGAATCTGCTTCATCGCTACCATCATAAGCATTTTTTCTGGCACGGTATGATAGGAACATGGTGTTGTCCCCTTCTTTCTCTTGCACTGAAATACTCCGAAATAGCTTTCCTCTTCCGTTCTATGCACCTGACGCACAAATGTCATGTTGCGCCGACAACAGCCGCAAAACACCATGCCTGCAAAGTGATTCCTACACTCTGCCCGCACCTGCTCTGAACGAGCCATTGCATTATTGCGTTTTTCCTTGTTCCGGTTTCTTTTTTCCTGCACGATTTCAAAATCGGACTTCAAGATAATTGCCTCATGAGCATTTTCCACAATATGCCATTCTTCCTTATCTACCGGGTGCAGCCCAATTCCTTTATAAGAGGCAGTCCGGGTTTTTCCCGTTACCAAATTTCCGATATATACCTGACTATCCAGAATACGGAGAACAGAACTGGAATGCCATTTATTAAAAGTCGTATCATGTCCCTCGTGCAGTCTACGATTCAGATGTTCATTCGGACGAGGCACTTCCAGAAATTCCAACCTCCGAGCAATCTCATTCGTACTCAGACCCATGAGATACCACTGATAAATCAGCTTCACATACTTTGCTTCATCTGCCACTTCATACTGACTTTTCTGTTCATTCATGCGATAGCCATACGGCACACACCATGAAGTAGGGATTCCTTTTTCCCTACGCATCTGATAGCTTAGGCCAATTTTCTTTGAGATGTCCTTTGCGTACAGGCTGTTTACCATGTTCTTGATGGGGACTGCAAGACTGTCCACATCCGACTGCCGGATATTGTCAAAATCATCATTGATAGCAATAAACCGGATATGCAGCATCGGAAAAATCGTTTCCAGATAGTTGCCCGTTTCAATGTAGTCACGACCAAAGCGGGACAAATCCTTAACCACAATACACTGGATTTTCCCTGTCCGCACATCCTGCATCATACGCTCAAACTCCGGGCGGTCAAAGTTTGTTCCAGTAAAGCCATTGTCCACATAGGTATCCGTCAGTGTCAGCTCTGGATGTTCCTTTATATAATTATGGATTTGCAGAATCTGCGTATTCAGGGTATCTTCTGTTTCATGCCCGCTGTTCTCCGAGGATAATCGTGCATACGCTGCTGTACGCAGAAGATGAATTTTTCTGTAATGCTGTGTAGTTCGTCCTCAAAGCAGAAGTGAATTTCAATTTCTTCCTTACTATGAATGTCGATATGGTCGATCAGTTCTACTACCACCCGCCGTTCCAGCGTTTTAATGTGCTGGTACTGTTTCAGTTCTTCCAACCAGCCGGGAAGCATCGTATCATGCTTGACTGCCTCCTGCTTTTTATCCTGAATCGCCTGAATTTTGTCTTGCGCCTCTTTTATCTTCTGCGCAAACCGGGCATTCATCTCACTGTACTCTTCCTTGCTGACAACATCATCGCAGAAATCCTGATACAGCCGAACTTTCAAATTACGGTATCGTTCCAATTCCGCTTCCAGTGCATTGATTTGTCCATCCAAAATTTTCACGCCAATCTGTTCACCGCTTGCCAAGTCTGCGTGAGATAACACCTGCTCTGCTTCAACAAGAAGTGCAATCTGATGCCGGATTGCTGCCAAAACACTTTCTTCCAGCTTCTCGCCGTTTATCATGTGGGGAGTGCAATCTCCGCCATTCTTATAGGTAGAACAGTGATAGTATTGATATTTCTTTCCTTTCTTCGTCACCGTGCGCCGGATCATGTTCTGTCCGCAGTCAGCGCAGCGCAGAAAGCCCGATAATGGATAAACTGTTTTCTGACTGGGTGAAGTGCGTGTATCCAATTCCATCAACTGCTGCACTTGTTGGAACTCACCTCTACTGATAATCGCGTCATGTGTTCCCTCGACACGAATCCAGTTTTCAGTCCCAACATCCTGGCTCTTTTTGATTTTATAGTTGATTTTCCGACGTTTGCCTTGAATCAAGGTTCCAGTATAGGATTCATTCTTCAGAATCCGATTGACCGATACCACCGTCCATTTCTGGTTCAGTCCCGCTCGAAATCCGCAAGTATAATTGAATCCGCTGGCACGCTTATACTCATTTGGCGGCAGAACTCCCAATTCATTCAGATGGTTTGCAATGTGCTGTGCGCTCATCCCGTTGAGCTTCAGCTTGAAGATTTCCTGCACGATGCCCGCCGCGTATTCATCTATAATCAGATGGTTCTTGTCTTTCGGGTCTTTCTGATACCCGTATCCTGCAAAGCTGCCAATGAACTGACCTTCTTTCCGTTTTACATCCAAGTGACTTCTGACACGCATGGAAATGTCACGGCAATAGGTATCGTTGATAAGATTGTTGAACGGAATCAGGATACGTCCCTTATCATCGTTTTCTTCCGCACTGTCATAATGATCGTTGATGGCGATGAAGCGGACTCCCATAAATGGAAAGATTCTTTCCAGATAACGTCCGGTTTCAATGTAGTTTCTGCCGAATCGTGATAAGTCCTTGACGATGATACAGTTGATTTTCCGATTCTCAATGTCCTGCATCATCCGTTTGAAATCCGGGCGTTCAAAATTCGTACCGCTGTATCCATCGTCTACATACTCATCGACCTTATGCAGTTCCGGGTGCTTTCCCAGATAATCGTTCAGTAAGGCTCTTTGAGACGAGATTTGTCAAGGTATGTTTTTGTAACGGAGTGTGCAATTCGCATTGACAAGCAGCAAAAAGAACGCTATAATAATGCCGTTATCAATAATGCTGTTATTGCAGAGTGTGAGGTGAAAACGTGGCAAATAGAGATCACTCCCTGGATGACGGGATCATTCAGGCTGCTTATTCGGAATTTCTTGCTTACGGCTTTCAGAAGGCCTCTCTGCACAAAATTGTCGAAAAAGCCGGCGTCACAACGGGGGCAATCTACACAAGATACAAGAATAAAGACGCGTTGTTTGCCAGTCTGCTTCAGGATTTTTTTGAGACGATGCAGGTTCTCTTTGCTCCCGTCGCGGAAGAATACGAAAAAGCAAAGTGCAGCGCGCAGCCGGAGGATATCCTCCGCGCCATAAACGCCGAGGAACAAGTATATTTTCGGCTCCTGACCGAGCACTGCAATGACTGCACTTTATTTTTCTGCCGCAGCGATGGCAGCTCCATGGAAACCGTGCTGCATGAACTGATGAACCGCAAAGCGGAACAAACGGTAGAGTTCTTTTCACATATCTATGGAAAAGCGCCAAATGCCGATGCGATCCGTCTTTTGATGGGCTCTCAGTTCTGGTACTTTCGTCAGCTGCTGGATCAGCATATGGAGGAAGGCAGAATGCTTACCTGCTTACGGGCAGTCCTTGATTTCACCAACGCCGGCTGGCGGTATTTATGTGACAGCCTGAATTAAATTGGCAAAGGAAATGGGCGGTGCGGTCGCCCATTTCTTTCGAATATCAGTTAGAGATAGCTAACCGATAGAAAAGAGTTTGCGATGATAGATTTTGAATTTGAATTTCAATATGCAGGAGAAAAGCAGCCCACCTTGCAAAAAGTCGGCGGCAGCATCCCGGCGGGACGCTGTGTGGTGCTCTGCGGAGGCAGCGGATGCGGAAAATCTACGCTGCTGCGGTGCATCAACGGACTAATCCCACAATTTTACGAGGGAGAGCTGAAGGGCTTTTGCCGCCTGAATGGGCAGGACACCGCCGGGCTGCGTATCGGCGAAATCGGCGAGCTGGCAGCATCGGTATTTCAGGATCCGCGAAGTCAGTTTTTTACCGTGAACAGTTCCAATGAAGTGGCCTTCGGCCTTGAAAATCACGGTCTGCCGCAAGATAAAATCCGACGGCGGGTAGATGAGGCCTTCCGGATCTTTCATCTGGAGCGGCTGAAGGATCGCAATGTCTACGAGTTGTCCAGCGGTGAGCGACAGCTCATCTCCATCTTGTCCGCGTGGGCCATGGACACAGATATTTTTCTGCTTGACGAGCCAACGGCCAACCTGGACTTCGCAGCCACGCGGCAGTTAAAAGAGATTCTGCTTGCCCTGAAAAGGCAGGGCAAAACGCTGCTGCTCAGCGAGCACCGGCTGTACTATCTTGCGGACATTGCCGACGAATTTTGGGTCATGGCAGACGGCGAGATCAAAGGTAAATACACTGCCGCAGAGGCAAAGGCGTTCTCGGCGGAGCGGAGACAAACACTTTCTCTGCGCACACTCGACCTTGCGGAGATCACCGTGTCGGAGAAAGAGCCGCTGCCGAAAACAGCGCCGACGGTGCTTGCCGTCTCAGATGTCCGCTATACATACGGCAGGAAGGCTGGAGATACCCTCTCTGGTGTCAGCTTTTCCGTCCGTGAGCATGAGATCGTCGGCCTTGTGGGCGCAAACGGCTGCGGCAAAACGACCATCGGCAAGCTGATCGCAGGGCTTTACTGCCCCTCCGGCGGCAGGATAATGCTTTTCGGAAAGCCGCAAAATCCAAAGCAGCTGCAAAAGCAAGTGCTGTTCATCCTTCAGGAGGCGGAGTTCCAGTTCTTCACAAACTCCGTCCTGCACGAGCTGCAATACGGCCATGCGGTGACACCGGAGTTTGAAGCAAAAACGGAAGCGCTGCTGAAAAGTATGGATATGTGGGACTGCCGCGACCGGCATCCCTTCTCCCTCTCCGGCGGGCAGATGCAGCGTCTGACGCTGATGATGGCGTATCTATCCGACAAGCCAATCGTCATACTGGACGAGCCGACAGCAGGACAGGACGCGGAAAGTCTGGAGCGGTGCGCGGCGCTGATCCGGGAAATGCGGAAGGAAAAGACGGTTCTCATCATCACCCATGATCTGGAGCTGATTGCAGGTGCGTGTGACCGCTGCATCGGGCTGTCGGATGGACATGCAGAGGCAGAATTTCCCGTTCATTCGGAACGTGATTTGCAAGCGGTACGGCAATATATGGAGCGCTTCCATCCTTCCGATGCTCCTGCGAAAAAACAGCATAAAGAACGATTCCACCCGGCAACGAAGCTGCTTTACTGGCTGGCCCTGTTGGTCGTGATCTCCACGGCAAACAATCACCTTGTCTATGCCTGCTATGCGGCACTGATCTTGCTGACCGCAACTGACGGATGGCTCGGAACGGCAATCGCGGGCGGCATAAGCTTTGGGGTGCTGTGGGCGGCTAACGCCATGCTGCCGGGCACGGTGTTTTCCTTTATGCTGGTGCTGTTCCCGCGTATCATTGCCGTTGGCATTTCCATGCGGACGCTGATTGGGCGGAATGAAGCCAGCCGTACCCTGGCGGCGCTGCGTAATCTGCACCTGCCGGAACGGCTCATTATGATCGTAGCCGTGATCTTCCGCTTCTTCCCCGTTCTGTCGGGAGACATGAAGCTGCTGCGGCAGTCCATCCGGACGCGGGGCGCATTTGCAACACCGCTTCAGAAGCTGCGAGCGCTGCCATCCTATATCGAAATACTGACCGTTCCCATGGCTTTACGGGTCATCCGCATCGCCGAGACGCTGTCCGCCTCCGCCGAAACACGGGGCATCGACTTAACCCGCCGCAAAAGCAACTATCTGTCGCTTCGGTTCTCTGCGTGGGATGCTGTGTTCTGTGTCCTGCTGGCGGCATCGGTCGCCGCCGGCCTTGTTCTGTGATCGCCGTCTCTGCGACGTTCAACCATATTCCATTCAAAAAGGAGTCTTTAACCATGAGTACTGCAAACCCCAATAAACTGAAAGTCAAGGACATCATTACCGTTGTCTTGCTGGCCCTGATCAATGTGGTCATTTTCTTCGCCAGCTCCGTCCTGTACGCAACGCCCATTACCATCATTCTGATGCCGGTGCTTTTCGCCCTGCTGGAGGGCATCGTCTACTTCATCATCGGCACGAAGGTGAAAAAGCCCGGTGCGATCCTGATTTACAGCATTGTCCGCGCCATTATGGGCGGATACCTGCCGTACATCATCCTCTTTATTCTCTCCGGTGTCATTGCCGAGCTGCTGCTGTGGAAGATGGGCTACGGCAATGCGAAGGCGCTGACCGTCAGTTATGTCATCAATCAGGTGATGGCCGCCTTCGGCAGCACCATCATTCCCTATGCGATTGCTGCGAAAGCGATGGCGGATCAGATGGTCACCGATGGCCGTCAGGACGCCATCCTTGCCGCGTCCCAGATGCTGCAGTCCTGGGTGTCCGCTGCGCTGGTGGCCGGTGTGATCGTGGCGGCCTTTATCGGCGCAATGATCGGCAAGCGGATCGTGAAAAAGCATCTTGCTGCGTAATGCAGTCGAAAGGAGTTCACCATGAAAAAAATTGAGCCAAATCGCTCCGCCGCCTCGTGGCTGGCAGAGCTGGCAAAAGGGCGGTACGGCGAGTACGCTTTGAGCGTCCTTACGGCGCTGCTGGGCGTCGCCTGCTCGCTTATTCCGTATTTCATCATCATCCGGCTCATCACCGCACTGGTAGACGGCACGGCGGAGCTGACGTACTGCCTGACGCTCTGCGCGTGGATGGCGGGCTGCTGGGTGCTGCGCTATGTGCTGCACAGCGTGTCCACGTCCCTCTCCCATCACGCCACCTTCCATGTGCTGGCGGGTATCCGCACACGGCTGCTGGATAAGCTGGCGACACTACCCCTTGGCACGGTGCTGGACCATTCCTCCGGCTCCTATAAGAACATCATCGTGGAACGGGTCGATTCCATCGAAACCACCCTTGCCCACCTGCTGCCGGAAATGACTGCCAACATTGTGGGTGCCTTGGCGGTGCTGGTGCTGCTGTTTATGGAGGACTGGCGCATGGGGCTTTCCATGCTGATCGTTGTGCCCCTGGGCATTGGCTGCTTCATGTCCATGTTCAGCGGCTACGAAGAAAAATTCCAGCGCACTGTCACCGCCACAAAAGCACTGAACGACACCGCCGTGGAATACATCAACGGCATCGAGGTCATCAAGGCTTTCAGTCAGTCCGGAACCAGCTACGCAAAGTTCGTCTCCGCCGCAAAGGAAGGTGCGGACTGCTTTATTGACTGGATGCGGGGCAGTTTGTTCGGCCAGGTGGCGGGCATGGCGATACTCCCTTCGACACTTCTCGGCATCTTGCCGGTGGGCTGCCTTCTCTATATGCACGGCACACTGTCGGCGGAGACGTTTCTCGCGGTCATCGTTCTGTCCTTCGGCGTTATGCAGCCGCTGATTACCGCCTTTTCCTACACCGACGACATTGCACAGGTGACGACCATCGTGGGCGAGGTGGCGGAGGTGCTGTCCGGCGAGGATATGCAGCGTCCAGAACGTGCGGAAAAGCTGCCTGCGGACAACTCCATCGAGCTGAAAGATGTCCGCTTTGCCTATCACGACAAGGAGGTGCTGCACGAAATCAATCTGCACATTGCCCCGGGGACAGTCAACGCCCTTGTTGGCCCCTCCGGCAGCGGAAAGTCCACCATTGCCCGGCTTATCGCCTCTCTGTGGGATGTAAAGGACGGTGCCATTGAGCTGGGCGGCGTGGACATCCGTACGCTTCCGCTGGCGGAGTGTACGAAGCGAATCGCCTATGTGTCGCAGGACAACTACCTCTTTGACCTTTCTGTCATGGACAATATCCGTATGGGCAAAAAGGGTGCAAGCGACGAGGAAGTGATCGCCGCGGCGAAGAAGTGCGGCTGCCACGAGTTCATAATGGGGCTGGAGAACGGCTATCAGACGGTCTGCGGTGCCTCTGGCGGACATCTCTCCGGCGGCGAGCGCCAGCGCATCTCCATTGCCCGTGCCATGCTGAAGGACGCGCCCATCGTCATTCTGGACGAAGCGACGTCCTACACAGACCCGGAAAACGAGGCGGTCATCCAGTCGGCACTGGCAAGGCTGGTGCGGGGCAAGACGCTGCTGGTCATCGCCCACCGGCTGTCCACCATTGCGGACGCCGATCAGATCATTGTTGTCAATCAAGGCAAGATCGAAGCCACCGGCACACAGGCAGAGCTTCTGGCGTCCTGCCCGCTTTATCAAAGCATGTGGAAAGCTCACATCAGCGTCAAAGACGATGGGGAGGTGGCGTAATGCTCCAGACACTGAAAAAGTTCTTTGATTTCTGCGGTGAGGACAACCGCAGAATGTTCATCGCCTCTATCTGGCTGGGTGTGGTCAGCGCCATTTGCTCTGCCATGCGTATTCCGGCAGCCGCCATCGTCATTCAGGCGCTGCTGAAAAAGAATGTCACCATGGCGACACTCTGGACGAGCCTCGGCATCATCGTTGCATCACTGATTGTGACCATCGCCATCAACATGAAGGCTACCATGCTCCAGAC
>ERZ1034876.578-NODE-578-length-19958-cov-5.481033_pt1 | contig 19958 bp, 25 predicted proteins | sample MGYA00520698_ERZ1034876 | MGnify/ENA primary metagenome ERZ1034876 (study PRJEB33766, sample SAMN09781723) | gut metagenome | biome: gut microbiome | host: Homo sapiens | place: Madagascar | study: EMG produced TPA metagenomics assembly of the PRJNA485056 data set...
GCCCCATAACGCCGCAGATCACGCCGCCCCAGCCCCTCAACCAGGGCCACCACCACGACCAGTACAAACAGCGGAACGGACAGCACCAGGATGGTGACACGGACCAGGGTGATAATGCTTATCCATACCGTGGCCAGCAGGTATTCACGCAGGTAGCCGGTAAGCCAGCCGCTCCAGCTGTTGATTTCCCGCGTGACGGCATTGTCACTGTGCATCTGGTGCGCATACTGCTGCCGGACCCAGTCAAGGAAGCCACTGTCCACAAAGGCCCACTGATACGCTGTGCTCACCCAGCGCACAACCGTCACCGATGGCTCAGACAGCAGCAGGCTGCGGGTGAACTCTGTGGACAGCCACCCCAGCTCGGTGTTCATAACCGCTTCACTGTGCGCCGCCCCGGCTTCCGGCCAGAAGAAGGCGATGCCGATATATTCCATCAGCAGGCTCAGCAGCAGCGAGGACAGCACCACACCCACCAGGGCCCATGGCCAGCCCCAGAGCAGGTTATACAGCATGCCGTGTTTGCGCTCCGGCAGCGTTTGCTGCTGTGGGGGGCGTTTCACCTCAGCCATTCTCCCCTCCTGTGGCCGGCACATTCAGGGCCGGACCGTCCCGCCACCAGGATTCGCCGCTGTGATAGCTGCGCCGCATCTCTTCCGCTATTTTCTCGATGCTTTCCGGCATCAGCACATCATCAGCGTCCCCGGCAGGCAGTGGTATGCGGATTTTCCACAGCTGCCCGCCCTCCAGCAGGGCAAATGCCTGCCCTTTCGGCAGCGTCACAATATCGGCCGGCTCCAGCAAAGGAACTTTTACCGTCCCGACGCGGTCCTGGGTGCTTGAGGTGAAGTCCTGGTCAGCGTTGACATCTGCCGTGTCCTGGTGCCCGGAGACCAGCGTTTTGGTGTAAATTTCCACCTGCGGCAGTTGCGTGGTCAGCAGCTCGGCGGTGCGGTTTTCCCTGACGCGCAGCATAATCAGGTTGTTAAAGTTACCCTGTACCTGGGCCGTCCTGGCTGCATTCCCGATGCGGGCCTCAATATCAGAAGACGTCTGGGTATAGGCCGTCACCTGCATGCCGGCGCCGCCCCCTTTGTTAATAAGCGGGATAAATTCATCACCCATCAACTCATTGAACTCATCACAGTGCAGGTTAATCGGGACCTTACTCCCCCCCTCTCCCGGTAGCCCGGCATGAATACCGTGTTTGTAGATATGGCCGGCCACGCTCACCAGATCGGCGAACATGGAGTTGCCCACGGCGCTTGCCACCATACTGTCGCTGAGCGCATCAAGTCCCACATAGACCACGGCTTTTTTACGGATGATTTGCTCCCAGTCAAATATGGGCCGTGAGTCATCCATATCAAGATAGTCGGGAGCCAGCAGTTCAGCGATTTTGCCGGTAGTCAGTTTTTCCAGCAAGGGCAACAGGGAAGCCACAATTTTATCAAAATAGGTACGGTCATATCGTACCGCGCTACGCAGACCATCCAGAATGGGATCATACAGCTGCTTTCCCTCTTCTGAGCTGAGTGCCACCTCGATGGCCCAGATGCGTAAGGCATCCGGCTGCCCCTGCATATTCCGTGGAACATCATCATCCCCCATAACCTGCTCGTTATTCTGAATTTGTGCCTGTAACGAGGGAAGCTGCTCACGGATAACCTTCTCAGCGTAACGAATATACAGATCGGCAATATTATTCACATAGCGCATAATCAGCGTGTAATCCGGACGCTCCCCCAGTGCCACCAGTGCCCGGGCGATTATGTTGACGAACCGCCAGGCAAACTCGCGAAACGCCGCGCTGTTCCCTTCGCCGGACAACTGCCCCGCCACGCGGGACGCCACCTCTGACACGCGACCGAAACGCCCGACGGCATTATAACGGGCTGAAATTTCAGGCCAGCCGAGATGAAAGATATAAAGTTCATCCCCGCGCCCGGCCCGGTGGGCCTCTGCCCAGACGCGTTTCATCAGGTCTGCGTCGCCTTTCGGATCAAACACGATGGTGACTTCACCCCGCCGGATATCCTGGGTGACCAGCAGCTCTGCCAGCCGGGTCTTACCGACGCGTGTGGTGCCATAAACCACCGTATGGCCAACACGCTCCCCCAGGGCAAGGGTGACGTCTTTTTCGTCGGGCTCGATGCCGTGCAACGCCGGATTCCCGCCCACCGACGGTAGTGGCCGCACCGGGTTCAGCGGCGTATCGGCACTCAGCAGCTTGCTCAGCCAGGGCAGACGATGCTCTGTCATCATTTCGAGCTGACGCGCCCCCAGGTAAAAGCGGCTCGGCTGCAGGTAACGAGCCACTTCCGGGCGCAGCGTATCCTGCAGGCGCTGGGTGTGTTTCTGGGTCCAGCGGAAACCCCGCCCGAGAAACAGACGACGATGACTGACGGGGATCTGTTTAGTGCTCATGACATAGCGCGGCAGGCGGCGGAGATTCCGGCGGTAGCGAATAATCTTCATCCCCTGATGGGTGCGGGTGACAGCCAGCGCCGCAAACCCGGCAGCGGTGACATAGCTGACAGACGGAGCCAGGGCGACAGCCCAGGGGGCCTGCACACAGACATACGCCGCCACGCCCGATACCACGGCGGTATTCAGCTCAACGGCCGGACGCAGCAGGGCTTCAATAACGTAACAGTTACTCACCGGCTGCCTCCTTTATAATTTTACCGTCGGCCATGCAGGTATACGCCCCCTTTGCGGAGCCGCATTATCAGGCACCGGGCATTCCTCCCACATGTCGTGTCCGGGCGACGCGGTGTGCCATGCCGTTGACGCCTTCTGCAGCAGGTCGTTCAGGTCACTGACCGGATGGCCGAAAACAAGCCAGGCAAGCAGAAGGACACCGCTGAAAGCGCAAGGCAGGAAAACGGCATGACGGAATAAACAGGACAGAAGACATAAAACGTAACGCAGGCTGTTCAGGATGATGATATGCATAAGAGATTCCTCAGAGATACTGCCGGACGTCCTGACCGGCGAGAATGGCCAGAAGGCGTTGTCCGCTGATAATGCGCAGGCGCGGTGACGCCATACGAAGAATGTGGCTTTTTTTCCCGGTACGGCCCGTGTGGATAAACAGCCCCCGGCGGCCCGACTCCAGGAGAAGCCGGTCGAAGTCCTCAACATGTGCGGGGGAAACAGCACGACCGTACCGTTTGGCCTGGATAAGCCAGTACTCGCCGTCGATGATGACCTGGCCATCAAGGCCGCCGTCACCGCTGTAGGAGGCATTACGCACTACGGTCAGCCCCTGACGCTCAAAGGCAGACAGCACCAGCTCTTCAAAGACATAGGGACTGATTTTGCGCAAATAAGTCAGGCGCTGCCCGCCTCCCGGCAGGCTGTTAAGCTTATTCAGTACCCGCTCCGCCGTTGCCCGGTATCGCCGGTGACGACGGGTGCTGGCTTTCTCCTGTCGGCGTAGGTTCAGAAAAGCCATCACCACAAGGAAAAGGACGACCAGTATGACCGCCCCATAAGGGTGCGCCATCAGCAGACCGTTGATATCTGGCGCGCTCATTACGGCTTAACCTGCTGCGTCAGGCCGGTATCGGTGATAAGTACCGGATAATGCGCAATCTGGAGGCGACGGGCCAGTTCACTGCCGGAAGCCGGGGCCAGGCTGACACCGGGTGCCAGCTCGCGCAGCTTGCGCACGGCATCCATGTCTGTGACATTGACTATCATCCCGGCCGCATGCTGTTCAGCCAGCGCACCGGAATTGGCCTTCAGCCATTCACGGGACAGAGCATCATCTCCAATCAGAAATAACGCCCCGATGCCGGGCAACTGCAGCGGCCGGTCGGGAACGCTGCCCGGGCGCAACTCCGGAGTGAGTACCGGCAGCATGGCGGCTTCCCCCAGCAGCACGGGTGACGGTGGTGAAGATGTGGTGTCATTTTCCGTGCTCATACCGGGCTGTTTATTGATGGTCTCAAAATACGGGGCGGCATCCTGACCGCCCAGGTCAGCAATGACGTTCAGTTCAGCATGGCTGGTCAGGGGAAGGAGGGTGAACAGCAGTAACGAAAGCATTTTCATCAGGGTTATCTCCCGGGTTCAGTCCAGACAAAACCTGGATCGGGGGTGAGCGCAGCAACCGAACGGGGCACTTCAGCTGCCGGCACAGAAATGCGGGGTACAGGGTTGATTTTTGCCAGATGTCCTCTCACGATGGCGCGGTAACGTGCAGCAGGCTGACCACCTGCGGAATGGTGGTAGCAGCCAGCCGCATCCAGCCAGCTGCCGGGCTTACGCGCCCAGCACTCACGCAGAATGGTGGCGGCGGCGTTCAGGTTGGTGTAAGGGTCAAACGCCTCCCACGTCGAGGCAAAATGGTGACCATTCCAGCCCAGATTGACCTGGGCAATACCGACATCGATGCGCTTAAGTGGGTGACGCTTCATAAAAACCTGCAGCGCCTGCCAGGCCTGCAGGCGCGTCTCATAGCGATATCCTTTGCCTGCCACATTGATGGTCCAGGGCCATGGCCGCACGCCGCGGGGAAGTTTGCGCGAAGACTCGCTCAGTGATACCGAGTAAAGCGCTTCAGGAGGCACACCGTGCGCCATGGCCACGCGGACATAACCCTCCGGCACCGTCTGGTCAGCATGGCCGTCAGGGACGACCGCCATCAGTAAGCCCAGCGCCAGCGCGCCGGTCAGAATGCTGCGATTGCCCATTTACCGTCTCCCGCCTGTTGCAGTAAAACCGGCATCAGGCCATTACCAAAGCGCACCCACCGGCCGCCGTCATGGTTAAGCGTGATCTGGCGTTTGCGGACCTTTTCCACAGGAATGTGATGTTCCCGCGCCCAGCTGCGTAGCGCATCATCACTGCCCTGGCTGTCGACCAGATAGATGTCCACCGGCCGGTTGTCAGCCAGCACGGCAGACAGTTTTGCGTCGCAGGTAGCGCAGTCTTTTGACCTGACGAACAGCGCCAGCCGGCCACCACTGTCGTGCGCCACGCCGGAGGCGTTCCCCATATTGACCGGCAATGTGCCCGGATACAGGCGCTGCCAGGTCGCATTCACCTCTCGCTGGAAATCAAGCTCTTTCCGGGTACGGGCAAACTCTTCCTTCACCCACTTTTCAGCAAACTTACGGCGCTCTGCCGGCGTCTGCGCCTCAATACCCAGGGTGGAAAGCGGATCGAGCCCCGGCGACTGGATACCCCGGGGCCCCTTCATCAACTGCTGATAACGCTGATAATCATCGACACTGAGTCCCCACTGACCGGCCTGCTGCTGCAGATTTCGTTGTGCGGAGTCCGCCCGTTGTGTTGATTCCAGTCGGCTGACATCCGTCTGTCCTGATATGGTCGCGGCCAGGGCCAGTGGACTCAGCAGGATGGCAGCTAAAAAGGTATGTTTCAGTTTCATCATTCGCTCCGTTATTCTGCTCTGAGCAGGGTCAGGCGACCGTTAACCCGAAACGTCGCCTCACCATAACCAGCACTGACCAGCGTCCAGCCGGCCACAGTTTCGCCCTCTCCGACCAGCTTCACCTGCGACAGGCTGCTGTAGCCCCGGGGGGCGATGGCAGCCCAGGACTCCGCCCCCCGCTTCTCCACGCCCATCAGCACAAAAGGCGCAGTGCGGGCCACGCGAAGGGACGGAGCAGTACGACGTGTGTCAGCGGAACGGGACTTTTGGGCTGCAGGTTCAGTTTTTTTAACCGGTGCGGCGACGGGTGTGTCGGGTGCAGACTGTGATTTCAGCGCTGTCAGTTGCTCAGCGAGCGCACTCAGGCGGGTTTCCAGCCCCTGCCGGGCATCCTGAAGGGCGCGTAATGACTGATGCACGGCTTCGTCGCTGCCGGTCTGTTTCGCTGCTGCGTTAAGCGCCTGCTGCATCTCACCAAGTTTTTCCCGGGTATCCTGCAGACCGGTTCTGAGCGTGTTCACATCTGACTGCAGGGCCGCCACTGTCTCAACAGTGGCCGCTGTACTGCCCTGAGATTCAAGGCGTGCAAGACGCTCATCAAGGTTCGATATGCCCGGACTGAAGGCGGTGTAGCCCAGCGCCAGAATGCCGGCCAGCGCCACACCTGCGGCAGCGCTCCAGATAAGGCGGCGAGGACGCCAGCTGAATCTTTTACGGGCCGGCGCGGCGGCCGTATGGCATGGTTGCTGTTCGCTCATTTTTTCAGAAACCCTCCGCTGACAGGTTTAACGGGTGCTGACTGAGGTGTGCTGATGGCAGGTTGTGACATTGCTGACGGCGCAGGCGTGGACCAGGTGCTGACCGGCGGCGAAAGCTGGGTGACCGGCAGCCGGTAGCCATGGCGCAGGCTGTGGCAGACCACCCGCTGCACATCGTCCACTTCCAGCTGCCAGGCCGGACCGGCTAGGACCTGCAGGGCAGTACGCAGGCGCATCGGGCCCAGCTGGTACTGAACTGCCGGCAATGCCTGGCGATAAAGCACGCCATTGGCGGAGCCGGTCGCGCACAGGGAATAACCGGACTGGTGCAGGACGTAACGCAGTGCATCCGCCACGGTGGGATGCAGGGATGAGGGGATGCGGATATCAATAATCTGCGAGAGAGGGTCGCGCTGGGCCGCCTGCGGATCGGTACTGACCAGCAGATAACGATCGTAGCGCACCACTTCCGGCGTCCGCGCATACTCGTCCGGAGAGACCGGCTGAACGTTGCGGGTGACGGTGGTGCCGGGTATCGGGTCGGCAGGCGCGCGTTGCTGCAACTTTTGCGGCTGGGAAACACAACCCGCAAGGAGCAGCAGGGAAAGAACAGTAGCAAGCCTGCGTGGTGAAAATACGTTGTGAGAGGTGTTACGTTTCATCCGGAATTTTCCTGTACAGTGATAAAACAGCCCTCACTGTGCGGAATCGGTCCGGTTTCGCTCAATTAACAACTGATTTTCCGTTGATGAAAAAAAACGCCGGCAAAAAGCCAGCGTTTTTCACTAATAGCGCGCTGTCAGGCTACTTTATGGGGACGATGGGCCACGTCGCCGCGGCCTTCAGGCAAACCCGCAAGAGAAGTGTCTTTGTCCAGCGCGTCCCAGTGGATACCACGGGGAATCAGTTCATAGCTGTTAAGCTGTTCAGTTGAAGCATTCAACAGGCGTGGAAACCAAGCCAGCGGCACACCGATGGTACAGGCGTCGCTGAGTTCAACCCACATCGTGGCCTCATCGAAGCTGACCCGTTTAGCTGAAATAGTCATTCCAGGCATCCAGAAACAATGCCTGGTTAACGACCCCTCACGCAGACGTCCGCTGCGTCCATGTGCCGTTTTCCAGCGCCTGTGCCGCCTGCTCATGGCCTCTGTAATACTCCACGGATTCACGGGACACCGGTCCCTCATCACACTGAGTACCAATATAATAACCACGCACGCTGCTGAGAACCTGAAGGGATAACGTATAGCCGGCCTGTGCGGCCAGAATGCCATTTAGTTGTTGCATAAGAAGTTTCCTTAAAGATAAAAACAATAAGAAAACAGACTGCCCTGATAAGGCAGTCTGTTTTCATCAGGACGGTTGAGAAAAGTACGATCAGAAAGAGTTTTCTGCGTATTGCTGTTGCATGGTGCCATTTTGTGGCGGCTGGGAGTCCGTTTTTTCAGCCTTATAAACCATCTCCTGGCCTATTTTGATCCAGTCCACCTTGATCAGGCGGGCTTTCAGACTGACGCGCTGTTCGCCGGCATGGTCACCTTTGTTCAACGTAAATATGTCCGTGGACGGGTTACTCAGGTTAAAACCCAACAGGACTTTCTTGTCTTCATCGACGGCTTTCTGGCAGCGGGTGATAAGGCTGGTAGCCTCTTTACCTGAGACAGAAATGTCAAAACGGACGTAGGCCGGATTATCAGTCGGACCACTCAGTGCATTGATTACGCAACTGAGGAACGAGCCATTCTGATGGTTAACCTGGCGGATGTTGCTGAGATACCCGATGCCTTTGATTGTCAGGTTGAAGTACTCAGATTTTGCAGGTGCAGACGTGTTGTTTGCAGACATAATGTTTTCTCCATGGAGGGTAAGAACAGGTACGACGGAGAAACCATCTGCCCTGACGGGAGTAGTTTCCCGTCGGGGGTCAGGATCAGCTGAATCCTGATAGTCTGGTATGTTGAAGGAACCTTCATCGCCGCGTCGTAATGCGCTTGTACAGGCGATATCTGCTTTCAAAGGTGCGCAGATGTACCAAAGTTTGCTCCCTTTCAGGTTACAGGAGCTTTCGCTGTAGCCACCCGAAAGCGATTCTCACAGGCTACTGAATCATTGGTGGTCGAATGAACGACGGTTTAGCACGTTCATAATTAAACCGCCCTCCCGGAATGTCAACGGTCAAAAGGGAAAACGTGATCCGTAAAAATAAAAGGGCACCGTTTCCGGTGCCCTAGGGTCAGTGCCTTAACCTGCGGTCGTCTCATCTGTCTCCGGGGAATAATCCCGACGCGGTTTTCACGGAGTGCATGCGTCTTACAGGTCAGTTAGTGTGCAATAACTTCCTGCCAGGTCTGCTGCGGGTAAATCCCGTTAAAATTTACCTTACAGCACCGTGACCAGCGGGGCACTTATGCATCAAAGCCTGGCAACAATAGCAGAACTCGCCCCGGAATTGTACAGTGAAATAGTTCAATACTGCGCGGATTATTCTGTTTTAGCTTTAACCGATGTTTTTTTACGCTTCGCTGCTTTCTTCTTACCTGTACTGATAATTCCCTCACAGTCCGGATAGCGTATGCACCCCCAGAAATCACCATTTTTACCTTTACGCTTACGTGTGGGGCCTTTGCATAACGGGCAGAGAGGCGTGACAGGAGCAGTGATTTTCACACTGTCCTGGCGGCCTTTTTCGACAAGGTGGCGGGTCCACTGCAGCTGCTTTTGCATAAAGGCCGCAAGCGACATTTTCCCCTGCGAAATATCATCCAGTGCCTGCTCCCATAATGCCGTCATACCCGGGCTCGTCAGCGTTTCCGGCAACGCCGCAATCAACTCCCGTGCCATCTGCGTTGAGTGGATGTGCTTCCCTTTTTTCTCCAGATAGTGTCGTTTGAAGAGGGTTTCAAGCACGGCCGCACGCGTCGCCTCTGTGCCCAGACCGGCGTTATCACGCAGCACTTTCTTCAGCCTGGGATCACTGACGAAACTGGCCGCATTCTTCATGGCAGCAATCAGCGTCCCCTCCGTGAACGGTTTGGGCGGACTGGTTTTCATATCCTTAACCTCAGAACCGGTGACAGCGCAAATATCCCCTTTTGCCAGCGCCGGCAGGGCCATGCTGTCACCGTCGACGTCCTCTTCATCGTCATCTTTTTCAGTCCGGAACAATGACTTCCAGCCCGTCACCACACCGACTTTCCCGCATGTACGGAACAGCTGTCCGCCGATATTGAAAGACGCCTCCGTCACGTCAGATTCCTGCAGCGGAAGGAACTGGGCGAAATAATGCTGGCGAATCAGCTGGTAGACCTTCAGCTCATCGGCGCTGAGGCGCGACAAATCAAATGCCTGCCGGGTGGGAATGATGGCATGGTGTGCGGTGATTTTCTTGTCATTCCAGACACGCGAGACAAATTCCCTGTCCAGCTGATTCAGTACCGGGGCCACAGCGGGATCGGATTTTGCCACTGCTGCCAGAACGTCGGGTACTTCCTGATGCATGGAGGTTGGCAGAAAACCGCAGTCTGTACGGGGGTAGGTGGTCGCTTTGTGGGTTTCGTAAAGGGACTGGGCAATGGCGAGCACATCATTTGCCCCCATACCGAATTTTCGGGAACAGACCTGCTGAAGGGTGCCCAGGTCAAAACAGAGCGGCGCAGCCGTTTTCTCCCGCTTCTGTGTCACCTCCAGTACCGCAGCCCTGCCCTGCTGCTGACAAAGCTGTCCCACCGCCCGGGCTGCCTGAGGATTGATGCAACGCTTTTCCTCGTCACAGTACTGCTCAACAGGCACCCAGCCCGCCCGGAACCGGACGCCCTCTTTTTCAATCAGCGCATGTACCTGCCACCAAGGCTTTGGCACGAAGGACGTAATTTCATTATCCCGGTTAACCACCATAGCAAGCGTCGGCGTCTGTACCCGACCGACGGACAGCACTTCTGACACACCTGAGTTACGAGCTTTGAGAGTATAAAGGCGGGTCAGATTCATACCGATGAGCCAGTCAGCCTGGCTCCGGCCCTTGCCGGCATCATACAACAGGGCTGTTTTTTCCCCGGGAAGAATATTGTCCAGGGCTTCCTTTACGCTGGCCTCATCCAGGGCTGACAACCAGAGCCGGCGTACCGCGCCACTGTAGCGGCAATATTCCAGCAACTCACGCGCGATCACCTCGCCCTCGCGGTCGGCATCGGTGGCAATGACCACCTCAGACGCCTTTTTGAGGAGCTTACTGATAACGGTGAACTGCGATTTTGTCTGCTCTTTGACGACCATTTTCCAGGCCTCAGGCAGCACAGGCAGAACATCGGCACGCCATGGCCTGCCATATTGCTCACCATAGGCTTCAGGGCTGGCAGTTTCGAGTAAATGGCCGACTGCCCAGGTCACAACGATGTTACCTCCGCTGATAAATCCCTGCTCACGCTTGCTGATGCCCAGCACGCGGGCAATATCCTTTGCCTGTGATGGTTTTTCACACAGAAAGAGTTGCATGTGTTGCCTCCCGCATCAGCGTCTTTCCCCCGCCGCAACAGCGCGAATATCATCCATCAGCTTCCTGACGCCGGATCCGGCCAGACGCTGTGATGATGAGCGATAGACAACATAGAGCCTGCTGCCGGCCCCGTTTTTCTCGATTTCGATATCCAGGTGATCACGTCCGTTCCAGTCGGAACCCATTTTGTAATAGCTGCCCGGTATGGCGTCCCAGACGGGATGCGCATCATCTTCAGCAGCCGCTTTCCAGTCCCCGTCATTTGCGGCCTGTCGCAGTGCCTCAAGCTCCTGCGTGGAGATAAATTTGTAATGGCGCTTCAGGCGGACCGCCGCAGTATCCACATCGACCGGCACAGAGAATGTTTTATCGACGGACTGCATGGCCTGTTGCCCCGCCGGGCTCATCAGCGGCATCCCACCACGTTCTCCGCTGCCGTTGCCGCCCAACGTTTTTGTCAGGTTCGCAGCGGTATCGCTGACCTGTTTATTAATAGCGGACCAGTCCGTTGTTGCGCATCCGCTCAGCAAAAAGAAGGGGGTGAGGAGGAACACAGGACGAATCATATTATTCCTCCTCTGCTATGGTGTTTTTAAGCGGTGGTGAGAACGAAGAACGTTTTTTACCACTTAACACATCCGGATCAGGTTCGCCATTTCGTTCAATGGCAACAAGCCCTTGCGTGGTTTTTTCTGCAATATCACGACGAGTCACTGCAAGTGTTCGGTAAGGCTGAATCACGCCATAGACCTGACGAACAGCATGGCCACCATTGTTCAGGATAGTGTCACGTTGCGAACGCGAAATCAGTCCGTAATGAAAAGCCTGGAAAGCTTTCATTGCTGACTGATCATATCCGACCAGAAGCCATACGCACCGGTATCCTAACGGTGAACGGCTGAAAACGCTGACATTTAACGGAGCGGCTGATTCCACTTCCGAGAGCATTACCCCTTTGGGTACGGCTGACAAGATGGCATCCAGTGAACTGACGTTTTCATTAATTTTAAGTGTTGCTCGTTGCAGGGCTTCTTCGAGCCGTAACAGAACCATATCGGCATAGGGATTATCTGCCGCTGAATCCCGGGAAGCATTACCAGCTCGCGCAATGGCTTGCGGCATGCTGATTATTTCAGGCCTCTTTTTTTTCACCCCTGTCTCGTCCGGAGCATCACGTTTCCTGCCTTCCCAAAGCCGGATTGCATAATGTGTATGGAGCAGAATATTAACAGAAGACTGTAGGACCCCCGCTCGCGAAGCGGTTGTTCCGCCCTTTGTTTTACCATCAGACATGTCTAACGCCTCTCTTTAGTGGGTAATGAGTATTGACACGCTTGAGATAGTCCGGGCGAAAGGGATATATGAACAACTTAAAATCAGATCGTCACCGTTACAAATTTGCAGAACCCTCATCTCTGTCATGGCAGTAAAAGCATTGTCTGACTTTTAACCAATGTTGCCAGTGGCAACAGCGCTCACTTTTCAACCAGAGTTGCCAGCGGCAACGGCGCTCACTTTTTAATCAGTGTTGCCAGCGGCAACAGTGCTCATTTTTAGCTGGCATTTTCACTGGCAAAAGTGCATAACTTCATGCTCCGCTACCTGTAAAAATCTGCAATCTCATGAATTTATGATTTTTTCCCTAATTTTCTTCACCAGATCCCTGATATTTTCCTCCGATACCGGGCGGACAGAGGCGCGTGGTTCGGGTTTCCATTGTTGCTGCTCGGGGCGCTGAACTGTTTTTTGTCCGACACTGTCAGGTATATTGCCACCCTGACGGGGTGCGTATAACCTGCCCTCACGGGCTTTCTTCATCACGGCCAGCAACCAGCCAACCGGGTTACTGAGCTGCTGGCGTGCCATCACCTTTTGCAGGCTGAGCAGCACAAGTTGTGCCTGTTCTTCAGGCAGCGCCTGCAGCTGTGCGGTCAGCATGGCAATATCTTCTGCCGGCACAAGTTCATGCAGACTGTCGGGAAGCACAGGTTTACCCGGTACGTACGTATTTTTATTCACACTGTGTGTGATACTACGTACGTAATGGTTCGGTTTCCGAACCCGTTCATAACTACCTGTTTTTACTGGCAGTACGGATTCCGAACTCAGTGAATTGTTGTACCTTTCCGGACTGAGTTCGGTATCCGAACCCTGTTTTTTAGCAACGATTCCTGGCCGTTTATGACTGAGTTCGGTTTCCGATCCCGATGCGGAGCAGGGTATTCGGTGATGATGCTTCGCCATCTGGCTGGGCGTCTGTGGGCTGTCCAGACGCGATTCGATCAGCGCAAGATGGCTGCGATAATGGCGCATGGTGGGGTCGTTTTTTATATCGTCAAGCACTTCACGGGCGGTCTGGCTAATAGTCCGGTTTTTACTCAGGCAGGCATCCGCCACCGTATCAAGGAAACGGGGGTCGAGCATTTCCGCATCGCTGAACGTCAGGGGCTCATCGTGCTGAGCATAGATATTCCCCCGCACCCGCCCTTTATCATCACGCACGCGTTTACAGAGGCTGAGCCAGCCGGTTATTCGCAGCATAAGCAGGACGCGGCTTACTGTTTCCCTTGAGGCTTTCCCCTTTCCGGGTGAGGCAAGCTGCAGCTGCAGCTCGTCATAGCTGGGGAAAACCGCCCCCTCATTATTTTGAGCATACAGCCGGATCATCATCCAGCCCATCTTGTCCAGTGGTGACAACCGCGTGTCGAGCAAAAGGCGACGGGGAATGGAATCATGCACATTCCCGGTAAACAGCAGGCCGTTACGTATCCTGCCATCATCCCGCCGGGGACTGGCCGCAAGGCGGGCATTCATTTTATCCAGCGTGTAAGCAATCAGGCTTTCTGCAGGCAGACTCATTATTTTTCCTTTTCGGCCGCCATCACGGCCGTTCTGAACTGTCAGTATGCTTAATACTGCACCCGCGTACGGGTGCGGGGTAAACAGGCTGTCATGCTGCTATTTCCGTATGGCACTGTTATAGCGTTCGTGGCTGAGAAGAAGCCACGAACGGCCTTCGTTGCGACTCAGCAGACGCCAGAACGGGCCGAGATCGATTTTGTAGTAACCGCAGCCTTTCTCATCGAGCCGGGTGTAATTACGCGCCCCCTGCCGGAAACGGCGAACCTGACGTAACGCCTTCAGACAGCATTGCGGCGGCGTACCATGCGGAGCCCGCAGGCCCGGCGCAACCATTATGTATTTCATGCCGTTTTCCTTACCAGCGTTCTGGCCGGAGAAGGCTGCCGGGGCTTGTGCCAGCTGCGGACGGCATGCCAGACCGACGTCAGCGAGACATTCATCTGTTCTGCAGCCAGCATCATTACGTCCAGCCCGTCAGCACTTTCCGCATCTTCAACGCCGGACTTTTGCCACTGACGCCACAGGGCGGCGTTTTCCTCATCACCCAGTACGTTACCGCGCCCCGGCCGGACATCAATACCGGCAATGCGACGGCGGGCCGCCACGTCCGTACTGGAGAGTCCGAAGTAATTGGCCATCAGTTCAATGGAGCCGCCCAGCGCCAGCGCCCGATCGATACGCTGGAGTCGTTTCTGTTCCATTCGGGCCTGCTGTAGCAGGCGCACCAGATTGCCGTGATTGATGCCCACATTGATGATCGACACCTCGCTGCCGCAAAGGTAGTGAAGCTCGTCGAGCGAAAGCCCCTGCAACATCTGCATTTCATCACGGCTCAGTCCCAGCGATTCGCAGCGGCGGAGATAGCCACTTCTGAGATCCATAACCAGCTGCATCAGTAATCCGTTTGCAGCCTGAGATAAACTGTTCATCATTCCCCCTTAATCCTGACGGTACCGTATCTGGCCATCAGCTTCTGAACACATTGCAGGGCCAGCCTTGCCTCATGGGCATTCCTTTTTCTGCGGCCCAGCTTCAGCTGTTTCCTGACAAGATTCAGTAGTCGCAACTCACGCTGTGAGTTATTCATAACTGTCATCCTCCCCGTACGTCAGACCGCGTTGCAGCTCCCGAAGACGGCGCATAACGCGCATCAGACGCAGCAGTTTCAGAGCATCTTCATCTGTAAGTACAGGTGCTTCCCCCTCACCCGGGCCACCGGTGAAAAGCTCCGGCAGCCCCCCCACCCCTGCCGCAGCATGCAGCGCAGGCGCTTCACCGGCCAGGCCCAGCAAAAATGCGGCGGCTTCAGAACACACCTCACCTGCCGCCCCGTAACCGGCAGACATGTCGTTGTCGCGTTGCGGAAGAATTTCATCTTCACAGCCAAGGACCTCTCCCAGCTCCCAGGCCAGACGAAAAGCGGTGTTCTGCAGGTGTTCGATATCGTCCTGATGGGCCAGCACATGCCAGATGCTGTCATTAATCACCGGTACGTCATCCTGCAGGACAACTTCTGGTTCTGGTGTTAAAAGAGAAAGCAGGCCATCCTCCCCATTGTCCTCTTCTCCGTACCCATCGGAGAGGTTAACCAGCCCGCTGCCATCCCCGCTCTCACCTGAAATGACCGGCGCTGCACCGTACGTATCTGGCTGAACCTCATGCCGGGGGGACTCATTAACCGGTGTTTCAGAAGGACAAGACGCATTACCCGGAACGGGCGTTACAGCCCCTCCTGTGACCTCAGGACGTGACCTTGATACAGGTAGCGGAGCACCTTCACTCTCATCTGAGTCTGTGGTGTGCCGGGCATGAGCAGCATTAACAGGCTTGTTTACGGCGGGGAAGGCAACCGTCTCCGGCTCGCCAAAGTGGTGTCTGCGGTTACGTTCTTTAGGATCAAGTTCCATCACCCAACGGTCATAGTCCAGTTCCGGATGGGGTAACGCCTGCAGTAAATCACCGATAAATTCATCGCGAAACATCTCAAGAGACCACAGTTCCGGTGAATTGAAACGGCCACAACACTGGCCAAAAACATCTCCGAAGGATTTGCCGCCGGTGTCTGAAATCAGGCAAAACTCATTCCACACGCGTTCCGCATCATGCCGGAGCGCCAGCAGTGACGTTATTTGTGGCCTGCCGAGACCTGACTCAAGCAGGTCAGGAATCCACGGGTGAAGATATTTCAGCGTATCTTCCATACGGCTGACTGTTGAGTAATGAACTGGCAACCCTTCACGGGTCAGTAGCTCTGACAACTGACGCAACGAAACCGTCTTTCCCATCTGCTCTTCATATATAGCGCGGGCTTTGTGGATCCCCTGCGCTTTTTCAATAAAACTCAGCTCCCCGCGTACTTCATTCTCTGCCAGATGGCCGATAACACATTGCAGCCGTCCCGGCCATGGTTTGAACAACACATGAACACGGAAAAACCGGTCTTCTCCGGTCTCCTGCCACAGTTCTGACAGGATCTGATAACGTGTATTGCCACCGTCGCTGAAGATGTACATACCGGGCTCACCATCCGGGTCACGGGTGACTTTGGGCACGGTGTCCAGCCCGCGCGAACGGATGGAAGCCTTGATATCGTCATAACGCGGATTGCGTGATGTTCGCGGATTATCAGGATTCGGGCTTAACTGGTCGAGCGTCAGGACCATGGGCATTTCAGCCGCCGGTATGACGCTGATATTGCCAGCCGCCTGCGACTGTCGTCCGGGCTGTAGCATGGCAGCCCCCACATTAAAACTTTTACGGCTCATGCCTGTTTCCTCCCGCTGCAGTAACCGAAGTCATAGCTGCCTTCCTGAAACTCCGAAAACAGTGTGTAACGTCCGTCAAATTTGACTTTTACCGTACCGGTTGGTCCCTGCCGCTGCTTGCCGACAATGATCTCAGCCACACCGGCATCAGGGGTGCCGGGGTTATAAACCTCATCCCGGTAAATAAACATGATGAGGTCCGCATCCTGCTCCAGCGCACCAGACTCACGCAGGTCACCATTGTTGGGGCGTTTATCGGCCCGCTGCTCCACCAGACGGTTGAGCTGAGAAAGCGCCAGTACCGGACAGCCCAGCTCTTTACCAAGCGCCTTGAGCGAGCGAGAAATATCCGCTATTTCCTGCGTGCGGTTTTCCTGCCCGGGGGAGCGGACAAGCTGCAGATAGTCCAGCATGATGAGAGAGGGTCTGCCGTATTTTCGGACATAGCGACGGGCGCGGGCACGCAGTGTAGCCGGAGTCTGGTAACTGGTATCATCAATGATCAGACGGTTTTTCCACTCAATAATGCGACCGGTAGCCGCAGACACGCGAGCCCAGTCTTCATCATCCATGTTGCCGCTGCGAAGGCGGGACAGTTCCACCCGGCCTTCCATCGCCAGCAGGCGCATCATCAGCTGCTCTGAGGGCATTTCAAGACTGAACACAAAGACGTGATCGTCAGGTTTGGCGGCTATGGCCGCGGCGCAGGCGGCCATGGCCAGCGACGTTTTCCCCATAGAAGGACGGGCGGCCAGCAGGGCCAGGTCGCCAGGCTGGAGACCACAGGTCATCGCGTCCAGTTCACTGAACCCTGTCGGTGTCCCGGGGAGGCCGCCACTGGCGGATATGCTTTCCAGCTGCGTCAGCAGTTTATCCAGCGCCTCATTAACGCCAGTCTCACTGTTGAACTGCATGGCTCCCTGTTCAGCAATGTTAAACAGCTTACCTTCAGCCGACTCAAGAATGTCCGCCGAGCTGGCTTTCGGGGCCTGCACATCGGAAAGAAGACTGTTACCCACTGCCATCAGTTGCCGCAGGCGGCTTTTCTCCGCCACCACCCCAGCGTAAGCCAGAATATTGGCTGCAGAAGGCGTGTTTTTACTCATTTCAGCCAGATAAGCAAAGCCACCGCACTGTTCAAGTTCGCCTCTGTTCTCCAGCCGTTCCGTAATAGTGATGAGATCGAGTGGTAGCCCCTCTCCGGCCAGCTCGGCCATCACGCGGAAGACCATACGGTGCTGCCGGGAAAACAAATCTTCAGGGGAGATTTGAAGAATCACCTCGTCCCACCGCTCGTTATCCAGCATCAGGCCACCGAGAACGGCCTGCTCGGCATCGACAGAATGGGGAATAAGCATCTTAGCCATGGTACACCTCCGGCTGCAGAGGGAAACGAATGGTATTAACGGGATATGAGAAAAAGGGGGCCGGACGAACAGCCACCAGGGTTACACTTCCTGATACTGCCTGCACTATTTCTGACCGATAAGTTTGGCGCCCTCGGTCAAGAGGTGCTGACAGCACATTTATATTCATATGACAAATAGACGAGGATATATGAATACAAACAAACAGCTGCCGTCCGACATTGATTTGGGAAAAAAATTTACGTTGCAATTCTGGCTCTATAAAAACGAAAAGGTCATTTCCGGCCCGGGCACTGAAAACCCGTTTTCCGCGGAATTGATTGAATCGGCACATCCCTTCACTCCTCTTCAGCAAGGCCAATGGGTTGAGCTGGACACAACGGGGCCGTATGGCCCTGAGCCGAAGCAGTTTCTGGTGCGAGATGTGTTTCACCGACTGAAACGTCAGGGCAAAACTCGGGAATCCGGCAATGAACTTGCACACTGGCACACAGATGTTGTGGTGCAGGAAATGCCCCTGCCGGAAGCGTTGACATCTTGGTATCGCTGAGCCCTGCCTGGCGACAGGCGCTGGTGAAGACACGCTCTGCACGGCAGATGAACAAGTCCAGCCAGCCGTGAGGGAGGAGCTCTGACTCCTGCAAAGTGAGGGAGGAGGGAAATGTAATTTCCCTCCATTCCGCCATTGTCCGACGTTTCCCACCCGGCTGGGCTGATGTCGTCAGAAGACGACTCACCAGCACCCCCACCCTGAAAGGGTAAGCCCGGAGCGGCTCGGGCAGAGAAGAGATAAGATCTAACCCTGTCAGGCTAGCCCATGATATGCAACCCAGTGAATGAAGGGATTGCAGGTCTGTTTTCTTTAGTTCGGTCTTCAGCAGGTTAACTTCAGCGCAGAAAAAAGCCTCTGCATCGTTTTCCAGCGCAGCCTGATGCAACGGGCACCAGACACTGTTCAGCCACTGGCGTAACGCATCCGGCTCACCAGTCGATATTTCGGTGGCGGTTGCAGAAATGAAACGACGAGACAGAATACCGCCATGTACAGCGCACAATGCAGCAAGATGACCAACGGGTAAGCGCGCGGTCCCTGCAGCCAGCATTTTATGGTAGACACGCAAAATGGTGATCAGCGATTCAGGTTGCTGCAACTCCGCAGGTATCGAAGAAAAGGTCGTCACGTTATTCATTACCAGCCCCCTCATTCCCATGCCCCGTCAGAGAATGGTTAAGGAACTTGCGCTGTTCATTAAGAAAGGTCGCTAGCTGTTCAATATTCATTAATTTGCCTCCCGAGTCAGAACATCACTGAAATGGCTCTGCCACTCAGGGAACAGTTCACACGCGAGGTCGTGCATGATGACGGCTGCGGCCGGACCTTTGCGGCGTGTTTTGTATTCCAGACGATGCACGGGCTGCTGCTTGACGTGCCCCAGTTTGAAAATATCCAGCGCCCCGATACGGGTATTGAGTAAACGATAAACGTCACGGTTGCCCAGCGCAGAGGCGTCGTAATGTTTTTCGTTAATGATGGCGGCGAGACCGTCCATTGCTTCACGATCAAGCAGAGTGTTTTCGATACAGTTGACGAGAATGGAAATATCAGGAAGGCGGATACCGTAATTTTCATAGGTTTTCAGGCGGGTAAGCATGTGAAGAGAGCCGCGGATAAATTCACGGACATCCGGAAGGATAGGTTTAACAACGCCCATCACATTACCGGTAGAGGACAGGAGGGAAAGCTCAGTCATAAGCCTGTTGCACCTTTCGAATCCACAATAATGACGTCATAACGATTAAAGAAAGGATGCTGAAGTATGTTACGCAAGCGCAGACGGCCGTCTGCAGCGTGGAGCATCGCGGTCGGCAACAGTTCGTCCGGATCATTAGAGTAGATGACATCAAGATTTTTTATGGCGGTCTGCGAAATGCATTGCGTATGGTCACTGACCATTTGCATCAGCAATTCATAGAGACCACAAGGGGATTCATGCTGCAGCGCGAAGACACTGCTGGCTGTGGGCTGGGAATAGTCTGCATCCACAAGAAGGGTTTTCAGGCATGCATCGGCAAGAAAACCGGCAAGGTAAGCAGCAAAGGTGGATTTGCCTTCTCCACCTTTGGGAGAGATAACGGGAAGTATTTTCATCTTGCACACTCTTTACTGTGTGCAAATACGCTTGTTTACGAACTATTAACTTTGGCTCAGGGATTGAAAATCCCCGTGTCCTTGGTTCGATTCCGAGTCCGGGCACCAAATTCATATAAACGGACCTCCACGGAGGTCCGTTTTTCGTTTCAGGAC
>ERZ1034876.579-NODE-579-length-19938-cov-7.834331_pt1 | contig 19938 bp, 14 predicted proteins | sample MGYA00520698_ERZ1034876 | MGnify/ENA primary metagenome ERZ1034876 (study PRJEB33766, sample SAMN09781723) | gut metagenome | biome: gut microbiome | host: Homo sapiens | place: Madagascar | study: EMG produced TPA metagenomics assembly of the PRJNA485056 data set...
TCATGCCGAAGCAGTGGAACATGGGCACGTGGATCATGAAGCGGTCCGCGGTGGACAGGCCCATGCGGTCGCCGATGCACTTGCCGTCGTTCACGACGTTGCGGTGCGTGAGCATGACACCCTTGGGGAATCCTGTCGTGCCGGAGGTGTACTGCATGTTGCAGACGTCGTCGGGGCGGACATCGGCCGCCATGCGCTGGATTTTCTCCAACGGCACGAGCTCGGCGCGATCCATGGCCTCATCGAAGGTGAGGCAGCCGGGCATCTCGAAGCCGACGGTCACGACGTTGCGCAGGAAGGGAAGCTTCTTGCAGTGCAGCTGCTCGCCGGGTTTGGCCTCGGCAATCTCGGGGCACAGCTCATTGATGATCTGGCGGTAGTTGGAATCCAGGGCGCTCTCGACCATGACGAGCGTGTGCGTGTCGGACTGGCGCAGCAGGTACTCGGCCTCGTGGATCTTGTAGGCGGTGTTCACCGTGACGAGCACGGCGCCGATCTTGGTGGCCGCCCAGAAGGTGATGTACCAAGCAGGCACGTTGGTGGCCCAGATGGCGACCTTGCTGCCAGCCTTCACGCCCATGGAGACAAGCGCGCGGGCGAACGTGTCGACGTCGTTTCGGAACTCCTCGTAGGTGCGCGTGTAGTCGAGCGTCGTGTACTTAAAACAGTACTGATCGGGGAAGCATTCGACCATCTTGTCGAGCACTTGCGGGAAGGTCAAGTCGATGAGCTCGTCTTTCTTCCACACGTACTCGCCTGTGCCGTCGTGGTTGAGGTAGAGCGTGCGGCGCTTGCCGCGGGTGTCCTCGAAGCGCTCCATATAGTTCACGAAGTGCGGGAAGATGACCTCCATGTCGGTGAGGTCGGGCATCCACGCGGGATCCCACTCCAGCGACACGTAGCCGTCGTAGTCGATGGAGGACAGCGCGCGCACTACCTCGTCGATGGGCAGCGTTCCCTCGCCGACCAGGTTGAAGCTGCCGTCGTCGTCGGAATCGCGCATGTGCACGTGCTTGATGTAGGCACCTAAGTTCTTGACGGTCTGCGCGGGGGTCTCGCCGCCTGTGCGGTAGACGTTGTGAACATCCCACAAGGTGCCCAAATAGTCGCTGGCGTAACGGTCCATGATGCCCGCCATGCGCGTGGTGCTGGAGAAGATGCCGCTCGACTCGATCAGCAAGACGACGTCGCTGGCTTCCGCATAGGGCACAAGCTCCACCAGTGCGGCATGGATAGCATCCTCATCATCGTTTTGCACCACGACGACGACTCGCTCGACACCGGCGGCGGCAGCGAGGTCGATAAGGTCTTTGGCGGCCTGGATTTGCTCCTTGCCCGCCGAGATGTCGACGGAGGAATCGAGCGCGGGGATGCACAGCCCCTTGTCGCGCAGCGCGCGAGCGGTTGCCTGGGTGTTGTAGCGCTCAAGCGGGCCGCCCTTGCCGGTGAAAACGGCGTTGATGATGGGGTTGTGAATCTCGATGCCGGAAAAATCCATCTCGAGCGCGGTGCTCACAAGCTCGTCCCAAGAGTGGTCGGCCCAGCCGCGGGTGGAAAAGGAAAGCTTCATTAGTTCTGCTCCTCGTAAGCGATCTTGTTGAGTGCGTTGATGTAGGCGCGGATGCTGGACTCCACGATGTCGGTGGAGATACCGCGACCGGAATAGACCTTGCCGTCGGCGATGAGCTTCACGATGGACTCGCCCATGGCCTCTCGTCCCTCGGTGACCGCCTGAATGCGGAAGTCATCGAGCTCGTAGTGCTTGCCCACGACCGACTCGATGGACTTAAAGGAGGAGTCGATGGGGCCATCGCCGAGGGAAACCGCCTCGATGACCTCGCCGTCCTTGCGCAGGGAGATGTGGGAGGTCGCCTTGAAGCTCAAGCCGGCGTTGATGACATAGCCCTCGAGGATATAGGTGGGAGGTACCTGCAGGGCAGCGGATGCCACGATGGCGTCGAGCTCGGTCGCGCCCACGCGCTCCTTATTGGCAGCGATCTTCTTGAAAGCCTCGAACACCGCAGCGGCGTCCTCGTCGGAGAGGCTATAGCCCAGACGCTCGACATACTGCATGACGGTGTCCTGGTCGTCGCCAGCGGTGAGCACGACCCCCTCGACCGCCTCGGAAACGGAGCCGGTGAACTGGGCCGCCTTGGAGCGGTCCTCGCAGCACAGGCGCGCGACCTGGTTCATGGCGCGCTTGAGCTCGGTCACGCGGACGTGGCACTGGGCGTCCAGTGTGTCGGACTTCGCGGCGAGGATCCTTGCCGCGTTGTCGAGCGCGACAACGCCCATGGGGTAGGATGTCGCCTTGACCAGGGAAGCGCCTGCCATGACGCCGGCAACGGCGCAGGCGTCCGCCATATTGAGATTATTGCAGCACGAAATACCCAGATCGATTTCGGCAAGTTGGGGAGCAGCCTTGAAGAGGTCGCCGATAAACTGGGCGAACTCCTCAGGCAGCATGGAGCCCGCGGCGTCGCACACGGTCACCGTCTTGGCGCCGGCGCGGGTGACGGCCTCGATGACCTTCGCCAGATAGGCAACGTCAGTGCGGGTGGCGTCGATGGCGACGAACTCGACGTCGTCGGTGAGCTCGGCGCACTTGGCAACGGCACGAGCGGCGTCGTCGATGAGCGCGTCGGCCTTCTTGCACTGGATGTATTCCATGGTGGAGGGGCTCACCGCGGCCTCGACCTGCAGGCGGACGCGCTGCGCGCCCTTCGCGGCACTCCAAACCGCCTCGATGCTCTCATCGTCCATCTTCACCGGAACGGCGAGCGTGCTGTTCTTCACCAGGGAGGCGATCGACTTGATTCGCAGGCTGTCCACCTTTGAGGACTCGATACCCTCGACCTCGATGGCGGCGACGCCGATACGGTCGAGTATCTTCACGATTTCAAGCTTTTCCTTGAAGGATAGGGAAAGCGCCTTCGAAGCAGCTGCTTCCCTCATCGTGATGTCACTGACGCGTATGTCTCTCATGTACGACTCCTGACTTACACCAATCGTTCCCTAGGTAGTGCCTGCGGCAATCCTAACCGAAGCGCTCGCGGGCACTCAAACCCTACCTTAGCGCTAAAGTTTGCATTATCGCACCTCATGCGCAAGCAAGCGATAAAAACTGCCAATTTTAGCGGTAAACGCCGATTCGCTTCTGCGTTTCTGCGGAACTCGACCTCAACCTCATCCTGCTCGAAAAGGACGCGCTCGCGGTTTGCGCCGTCAGCTCTTCGCCGATGACGTGAACCTGTTCGAATGACATGAATCGCGTTCCGATTTGCGGTGCATCAAGGGTCATCGCCGGAGCCCTTTCCGCTGCTTCGCCAAACTTTTTGCTCGATGGGAGTGCGGCAGATTCTGTCCACGACGGTGCGATTTTCCAGGAGAAGGGACGCCGCGCTACCCCCGCGCCATCACACGCCGAGTCGAATTGCTGCTACGATATCCTTGAGCAGCTCAGGAGGTTCACGTAAAGGCGAGGAAGTTAAGCGGCATTTCGCAAGCGAGAAGCTCAGGGGGGGGAGCTCCTCAAGGTAAGGGGGCAAGATGAAAAAGCTCATGACTGAAGAAAGCGAGGGGGTAACCGATGATGCTTGAAACCGAGAGATTGCTCTTGCGCCCTTGGAGGGAATCCGATGCCGAAGATCTCTACCGCTATGCCAGCGACCCAGATGTCGGTCCTATCGCGGGGTGGCCTGTTCATACGAGCATCGAGAACAGCCGAGAGATCATCCGCGATGTCTTTTCCGCCGAGGAGACGTACGCGGTGTGCCTAAAGGGGGACAGGCGGGCCATCGGAAGCATCGGCCTCATTCCGCCTGAGCAGACCCATGTCGCCGCGCTGCCTACGGAGATGGAGATAGGTTTTTGGATCGGCGTCCCGTTCTGGGGCCGCGGCTACATCCCGGAGGCGGTTCGCGAAATTCAACGGCATGCTTTCGAGGACCTCGGCTGCACGGCGCTTTGGTGCGGCTACTACGACGGCAACGGGAAGTCGAAGCGCGTCCAGGAGAAGTGCGGATTCACCTTCCACCATACCGAGGAAGGCGTCGATTGCCCTCTTATCGGCGATGTGCGCACCGAACATTTCACGTATCTGAGTCGAGAGAAATGGAGTCTCATATAGGTTATTAACGTCCTTCGGGGGCATTAGGGTGCTCGCGCCACGACTTGGCCAGTAGGTCTTCTAATGTCCCTCTTTTGAGACATGGGGTTGGCGAGCTCGTTGGTATTATTTTGCATGTAAAGACCAGCCTAGCTGGGGTCGACCATCGAAAGGAGCCGACATGGGATTCATGGACAACGTCATGGGCAGCTTTAACGACGAGGCTGGGAAAATCAATACTGGAACAGGCCAATATCGCGTTATGCAGGTCGTCCTGAGGGAGAAGTTCGTCGGTAAGGGATCGAAGAACTTCGCCGAAATCGAGGAGCTTTGCAACCAGCAGTACGCCGAAGGTTACCGCCTTCACACGTTCGCGCAGTCGACGGCGGGATCCACCGGCATCGGCGGCGGCGATCGAACCGTGTGCAACCTCGTGTTCGAGCGCATGAACTAGCACAGGCGCGCAGAGAAGCTTCGCGTCCCCGCACACACAACAGCTTGCGCCCCCGAGTGCTCGCGCGCCCGGGGGCGCATCTTGCTTACAGCGCGAACCGCCGCGACGCGTGGACTTGCAAGCGCAGGCATGATATAGTTCGCCCATGTCATTAGGCGAAAAGGAGCGTCGAGGCAGTGCATTTCCCCTGCATAGCAACAGGAAAGGCCCAAACGCCTGCCTCCGTGTCCCTCAATTCCCATGGAAAAATAGGGAAATCGCGCCATCTTCGTGCGGGGCTTCGAGCGACACGACATATTTCACTTGGCGATAAGCGCGCAGGACGAAAAGCTCTGTGCGCTTTTGCGTTTTAGAAGACGAGAGCGATTACGCGAAAGGAAAGCGCATGGACAGGGAACTTCTGAGCGTTGCAGGTGGAACCAAGCCGGCCGACGTGGTCATCACGGGCGGTCGCATCGTCAACGTCTACACGGGCGAGATCTACGACGGCGGCGTAGCGATTAGCAACCAAACCATCGCGGCGGTCGGCGACGTCGACTACTGCATCGGCGAGGGCACGCGCACGATCGACGCCGAGGGCGCCTTCATCACCCCGGGCTTCATCGACGGGCATATCCATCCGGAAAGCTCCGACCTGGCCATCCGTCCCTTCGCGGAAGCCGTGCTCAAGCATGGCACCACCTCCATCATGACCGACCTTCACGAAGTCGGCGTGGTGTCAGGGCTCGAGGGCATCGAGGCCGTGCTTGAGGAAAACGAGATCACCGACCTCAATCTGTACTTCGTCGTGCCGTCGCACGTGCCCTTCTCGCCTGCGCTCGAGACGAGCGGCGGCAAGTTCAACCCCGAAATCATCCGCGAAGCGCTGAAGCGACCCGACGCTGTGGGAATCTCTGAATGTGTCGGCCCCTACGTTCTCGCCGAGCTGCCCGACCTGCTCGAATCGCTTGACGACGTCGCCTCGATGAAGGGCATGACCGCGCAAGGGCATCTCGTCGAGATGAAGGGCAAGGACCTCAACAAATGCGTCGCCGCCGGCATCTCCACCTGCCACGAGGCGCTTTCCGCCGACGATATCATGGACCGCGCACGCGCGGGCGTCCACGCGATGCTGCGTGAGTCCTCCGCCGCTCGCACCCTCTCCGACCAGCTGAAATGCATCGTCGGCAAGGATATCGACACCTCCATGATGAGCATCGTCACCGATGACTTGCATTGCTGCGACTTGGCCTCGACGGGGCATCTCGACCATCACCTGAAGCTCGCCCTCGAAGCTGGCGTGCCGTTCGCGAAGGCCATCCAGATGGTCACCATCAACGCCGCACGCGCCTTCGAGCTCACCGATATCGGGGCGCTCGCACCCGGAAAGCGCGCCGACGTGAACATCGTCAAGGGTGACACCGCCGAGGACTTCCAGGTCGTAAGCGTCTTCTCGCGCGGCAAGCAAGTCGTCGACCACGGCGAGCTGCTCGTCCATTACGAGCCCGCCACTCATGACCCCTGCCTGCTCAACACCACGAAGCTCTTGAACCCCATCACGCCCGACAGCTTCAAGATCGCTGCCCCCGAAGGCGCCAAGCGCGTGAAAGTGACCTGCATGGACACGCTCCCGTGGATCCCCGTCACGCAGCCGCGCGAGGTCGAGCTCGAGTGCAAGGACGGCTACGTGGCCTGCGACGTTTCCCAAGACGTCCTCTACATCGCGCAGGTCGAGCGCTATGGCATAAACGGCAACGTCGGCCGCGCGTTCATGGGCGGATTCCACATGACGAGCGGCGCCATCGCCTCCTCGGTCGGGCATGACAACCACAACGTGATCGTCATGGGCACGAACTTCGAGGACATGGCAGTTGCTGTGAACCACATAATCGAGATCGGCGGCGGGCAGTGCCTGGTTGACGGCGAGGAAGTCATCGAGTGCGTGGAATACCCCGTCTGCGGCCTGCTCACCGACCTCTCCTGCGAGGAGCTCGCCGCGCGGAAGAGCGCCCTCAACGCCGCCTGCGCCGAGCGCGGCTGCATCATCTCCATCCCGTTCATGTTCCTCTCCTTCATCTGCCTGGCGGCGCTGCCCGCGTACGCCATCACCGACCACGGCTTCATCAATGTGATGACGCTGCAGATCGAAGACCCCATCAAGGGCATCGTGGAATAGGGCGCGCGATGGAAAATGCAACGCAACCGAGGGCGTTTTACGGGTCGTTTTTCCATACGCCCGAATACGGCAGCTTCGAGTATTTGGAGTGCGCCCTCATAGAAGTAGGGGAAGACGGCGCGATCGAACGCGTCATCGCACATGACGACCCCGACCAAGCCGCAGCGCTTGCGAAGGCCCGCGAGGCTGGCACGCTCTACGAGCTGGGGGAGGGTAGATTCGGGCTGCCGGGCTTCGTGGACATCCACATCCACTCGCCCCAGTGGCCGCAGGCGGCGCTTGCGCTCGACGAGCCGCTCTACCGGTGGCTCGATGAGCGCACCTTCCCTCTGGAATCGAAGTTCGCGGACGTTGATTTCGCGAAGGAAGTGTACTCCGACCTGGTCGATCAGCTTCTTGCGCGAGGATCGACCACGGCGGTGTACCTCGGCAGCGCCCACCTGGAGGCAACGGTGGCGCTTGCCGAAATCTGCGCCGAGCGAGGCCAGCGCGCACTCGTAGGCAAGACGGCGATGGACGACCCCGCAGCGAACCCGGATTACTATCGCGATGCCTCGCCCGAGCGGGCGGTGCGCGACACCGAAACCCTCATCCGCGAGGTGGAGGCCATCGGGCGGAAAAGCCGCGCAGGCGCCTGGCCCGTCATCACGCCGCGCTTCATTCCCAGCTGCACCGACGAAGTGCTTCGTGGCCTAGGCAATCTGGCCGAAAACACAGGTGCCTACGTGCAGACGCACTGCAACGAGGGGCAGTGGGAACACGACGTCGTGCTCGAGCGTTTCGGCAAGACCGACCCGTACGCCCTGCGCGATTTCGGCCTGCTACGCGAGCACTCCATCATGGCGCACTGCCCTTACCTCACCGAGGAGGAGGGCGAGATGTTCGCCGAGCTGGGTGTCGCCGTCGCCCATTGCCCGACGGCGAACTCGTACTTCTCGAGCGCCGTGGCCCCCATCCAGCGTTTCCGCTCGCAGGGGATCCACGTGGGGCTCGGCACCGACATTTCGGGCGGCTACAGCCCGAGCATGTACGAGAACATCCGCCAGGCGGTGCTCATATCGCGCCTGCTCGAGACAGGCGTGAACGCGCAGCTTCCGCCCGAGGAGCGCGGCGGGCTCGGCGAGGGCACGCGGCTGTCCCTCGTGGAGTCGTTCTGGCTCGCTACCGCAGGCGGCGCTGAGGCGCTCGGCTTGCCGCTTGCGACCTTCGAGCCGGGGCGCGCCTTCGACCTGCAGGTCATCGACGCGAAGCGGCCCGATAGCGACCTTACGGGCTTCGGCGTGTTCGACGAGCCGATCGATCGGCTTGCCCGCATCCTCTACCTGTCCACGCCCGACAACGTACGCCAAGTGTTCTCGCAGGGCGTCCTCGTGTGCGACAAGGACGCGAGGTAGGGCGCACGTCTCGGCCGTTTGCGCACGGCCTGTGGTATTATGAACCGAACTGACTGCACACACGCCGCCGCGAGTTTCGCGGCGGCGCTTTTGAGCGAGAAAGAAGCTTCCATGTCGCTTTCCATCGGAATCGTCGGCCTGCCGAACGTCGGCAAGTCCACGCTGTTCACCGCGCTCACTAACAAGGGCGGGCTGGCCGCGAACTATCCCTTCGCCACCATCGAGCCCAACGTGGGCATCGTCCCCGTGCCCGACGCGCGCCTCGACGCGCTTGCGGCGATCGACCATCCGGCCAAGATTGTTCCCGCTACGGTGGAGTTCGTCGACATCGCAGGCCTGGTGGAGGGCGCGAGCAAGGGCGAGGGCCTGGGCAACCAGTTCCTCGCGAACATCCGCGAGACCGACGCGATCTGCGAGGTCGTGCGCTTCTTCAGCGACCCCGACGTCGTGCATGTGAACGGCAAGGTCAACCCGACGTCCGACGTGGAGACGATCAAGACCGAGCTCATCCTGGCCGACATCGGCACGCTCGACAAAGCCATCCCGCGCTTGGAGAAAGAGGCCAAGCGCGACAAGGCCGGCGTGAAGAAGCTCGAGGTCGCCAAGAAGGTGCTCGAGGGATTGAACGAGGGACATCGCGCCCGCACGCTCGGCTTGGACGAGGACGAGCAGGCAGCTATCTACGACCTGCATCTGCTCACCATGAAGCCGATCCTCTACATCGCGAACGTCGACGAGGACGCGCTCGACGCCGATTTGGCCGAAATCGACGGGTGCGCGCCGGTGCCCATTTCGGCGAAGGTGGAAGCCGACTTGGCCGAACTCGACCCCGAGGAAGCGAAGGAGTACCTCGAGGCTATGGGGCTTTCCGAGTCGGGATTGGCACGCCTGGTCCGCGAGGCGTACAAGCTGCTCGGGCTGCAGAGCTACTTCACGAGCGGCGAGACCGAGACGCGCGCATGGACCATCCCCATCGGGGCTAAGGCCCCGCAGGCTGCAGGCGTCATCCACTCGGATTTCGAGCGCGGCTTCATCAAGGCTGAAACCGCGAGCTTTACCGACTACGTGGAGCTCGGCGGAGAGGTGGGCTGCCGCAACGCCGGCAAGCTTCGCCAGGAAGGCAAGGAATACGTGGTGCAAGACGGCGACGTCATGCACTTCAAGTTCAACGTATAACAAGATTGGGACGCGAAAGCGTCCCTTTTTGATGGTGGGCTTTCGAGTTAGCATTTAGCCTTTCGACGAGGGGTCTTTCCCTTCTACGATGAGGCACCATAAGCCCCACATGCCGCATGCAAATGAGGCAATGATTTGCAGAATCAGCGCTAGATAAGGAACTCGGAAGCATTCATCGATCAATTTCGATGAAGCAAATAATCCCAGCGCAACGGAGATAAGGATCAGCCCTCTTTTTCGGGCCCTATTGAGCTTTAAATGGTTAACCTTCTTTGCCATGAGTCTTCTTCTCGGAAATCGGGGTGGCGTGGACAAAATTAGCCGATATGTGAGTCGTCGTTCGTTTCCGAGCGCCTCTCCCGCGCGGCTCGGCAAAGAAAGCCCAGGTCGCGAATCAGCAGGCTCGCGAGGTGGGAGCTATGAGCACCATCGACACTCACATATCGGCTAATATTGTCCACGGCGAGCAATCATCGAGAAGAACAGACAAGATTCGTAGCGGGCGATCTTGTCGGCCATGCAACCTATCCGCAAGCAAGGTTTCCGATGCGCGGGGGTGCGGGCGGCTCGCGTGGCCCGCGCCCCCGCGCATCCCGAAGCTACACGCGCGGAATCTCGAGCATCTTCTGCTTGAGCTCGGCTTCCATCTCGCGCATCGCCGCCTCGGCCTCTGCGCGCTTCTGGCGGCCTTCCGCCTGGATCTGCATGACCTCGTCGAAGGTCTTGATGAGCGTCTCGTTGGTGTTCTTGAGCGTTTCGATGTCGACGATGCCGCGCTCGGACTCGCGGGCAATCTCGACAGTCGAGGTATGCAGCATCTCCGCGTTCTTCTTGAGCAGGTCGTTCGTCATGTTCGTGATAGCGCTCTGCGCACGGGCGGCCTCAGCCTCGTTCGCAATGCCGAGCGCGAGCACCATCTGGCTTTTCCACAAGGGGATAGTGTTCACGATGGTGGTCTGGATTTTCTCGACGAGCGTGATCTCGTTGTTCTGCACAAGGCGGATCTGCGGCGCCGTCTGCATGGCGATGGTGCGGGTGAGGTCCAGATCGCCAAGCTTCTTCTCGAAGCGTGTGCACATGGCCTCGAGGTCCTGCGCAGCCTGGGCGTCCTCGGCGCGACCGGTGGCGCGGGCATGCTCGACAAGCTCAACGAGCTCGCCCTCGCGAACCTGCGCGAGCTTCTTTTTGCCCGCGAGCAAATACATCGTGAGCTCTTTGAAGTACGTGAGGTTCAGCTCGTACATCTTGTCGAGCGTCGCCGCATCCTTTACGAGCGTCATCTGGTGGTCTTTCAGCTGGTCGACGATCTTGTTCACGTTCGCCTCGGCCTTGTCGTAGCGCGTGCGAAGCGATTGGACTTTATCGACGCCGCGCTTGAAGAAGCCGAACAGCCCCTTCTCCTCGGTGGCGTTGAACCCGCGCAGCTCGTTGACGACGCCGGTGATGAGGTCGCCCACCTCGCCCAAATCGTTCGTGCGCACCCGCTCGAGCGCCGACTCGGAGAAGTCGGCCATCTTCTTCTGCGCGCCGGCGCCGTACTGCATGATGGCGGCCGAGTCGCGCACATTGATCTGCTCGGAGAACGATTCAACCATCTTCTTCTCGTCATCGGAGAGCATGGAGTCATCGAGGGCGAGGTCGCCTTCGTTTTTCGCCAGCTCCTCCACCGGCTGGGCGGAAAGAACAGGAGCGGGCGCATCGTCGAGCTCGGGAGTAAGCGTAAGCGTGAGCTCGGGCGTTGCCTTCGATTCGGTGCTGTTTTCCATGACGATACCTTTCTTTAGTTCCTTACGGGCGCATGCTCGCCCGTTTTCGATAGAGGTTTGGCTATCGGGCCTTGTCAAACGGGCTTTCGGTGAGACCCTCCTGCGCGAGCACGGTGCGGAGCACCGTGATGTCGGACGACACATCGGTCGCCACGTCGCGGAAAAGCGAGTCAAGCAGCTTCTCAAACGCGACGCTCAAGCTATCGAGCGCTTTCTCTATCTCGCGCTTCGAGTCGACGATGTTGTCGCTTTGGATCGGCTGAGAATCAAGCTCTCGGTAGGTCTCGAGCAGCTTCACCGTGGTGGGCAGGTAGTAGTCGAGAAGCCTGTCCAGATCGTCGATGAGCTCGGAGTTCTCGGCAGCGGCATCGAGGATGGCCGTGACCACGTGCTCGATCCGATCGAGCGTGCGCGAAATCACTTCATCGGGAATAGCATCGTTGCCTTCGCGGATGAGCGCGATAAACGCCTTCCCGCGGTCTAAGAGCTGCTGCTGCTCGGCGGTGAGCGAGGCGCTTTCCTTCGAGCTGGCGGATTGCACGAGCGCCTGCTGGCGTTCAGCACGGCGCGCCTCGGCAAGTTCACGCTCGTGGCTCTCGCTGGCTTCGGGGGTCATGAGGAGCAGGCCCGAAGCCTCGTCGAGCGTCGCCTGCTTGAACATGCCCTTCGCAAGCATTTTCCTCACGTTCTTCTGCACGTCCAAGACGCTCTCGGAGCCCCTTTGCGCAAGCTCTTTCACGCTGCACGATTCGCGCAGGCCGATGACGTTGCGGTAGCGATCGAAGGCGCCCGCGAAACGAATCTTTCGGGTGCCCGCGAACACGAGCGCGCCGCCGAGCACGGCGCCTGCGGCGATGAACGGCACGGCAGCCGCGAGCTTGATGAGGAGCATGATAAGCCCTATGGCGGCAAGCGGGATTCCGACGGCGACGCCTGCGACCACAAGCGCTATGCCGCCGCCGCGCTGGGTCGTGGCGCTCGCATAGCGCAGGTTCATGAGCTCCTCTTTGCGCTTTCGTTCCTGAATGAGCGCGTATTGCTCCTGACCTCGGCGGATACCGTCAGATGCCTGCGCAATCCCGCGGCCGATGCTCTCAGCGGCGGCGCTGGCAACACGCTCGATGGTCGACTGGAGGTCGCTGAAATCGCTCGACTTCACGGCGTTTTGCGCAGCGTTTGCAACTTGATCGGCCATGTTATCTGAAGAAGCCATCGGGCTGCCTTTCCGTGAATCAATATATCGCCTCGATTGTAACCGAACGCACGTGCTGAAAGGAGCCAAAGGGCGCGCCGGAAACCCTTTTTTACCAAGTCGTAGGAAACGAAACGACGGGCGCGACCAAACGCGAGCGCAATATTCAACAAATGGGGTGTAATTCGAGACCTCACACGATACAATAGGTGAAACCTCAAGCAGCCGCGCTCTTAAGGAGAATCCCATGGCCTACGTTTTCACCCACGCAACCGTCCTCGACGGCACCGCCGACATGGAGCCGCGCTCCAACACCACCGTCGTCGTGGACGACGAGGGCCGAATCGCGGAGATCGGTGCGGCGGAAGAAATCGTGCCGCCTGCGAACACTCAGGAGATAGACCTTAAGGGAGCTTACCTTGCGCCCGGCCTCGTGAACCTGCACGTGCACCTTTGCGGCTCGGGCAAGCCGACGAGCGCAGGTGCTGCGGGCGACCTTATCGACAAGGTGGTGGGAAACCCGATCGGCATGTGGTACCTGCGGCGCATCATCAAAAAGCACGCACAGCAGCAGCTTGCGAGCGGCGTGACCACCGTGCGCTCGGTGGGCGACCCGGGCTTTGCCGACGTGGACGTGCGCGACGCGATCAACGCCGGGAAGTACCAGGGGCCGCGCCTGCTCACTTCGGGCGTCGGCGTCACGGTGCCGAACGGCCACGGCGCGGGGCTGTTCGCCCACATCGCTAAGACCCCCGAGCAGGCGCGCGAGATCGTCCGCGACTGCTTCGCGCGCAAATGCGACCTCGTGAAGCTGTTCATCACAGGCGGTGTCTTCGATGCGGAGAAGGAAGGCGAGCCAGGCGTTTTGCGCATGTCGCCCGAAATCGCAGCTGCGGCGGTCGACGAGGCGCACAAGCTCGGCATGACGACCGCCGCCCACATCGAGAGCGCAGAAGGCGTGCGCGTGGGGCTTGAAGCGGGCGTCGACACCATCGAGCACGGCGCGGACCTCACGCCCGAGCTCATCGCGCTGTTCAAGGAAAACGGCGTCGGTAAGAAGTCGTCGCTCACCTGCACGGTCTCGCCCGCGCTTCCCTTCGTCGAGCTCGACCCCGAAAAGACCCACTCGACCGAGATCCAGAAGGTCAACGGCAACATCGTCTACAAGGGAATCGTCCATGCGGCGCAGGCGGCACTCGAAGCGGGCATCCCCGTGGGGCTCGGCACCGATTCGGCGTGCCCCTACGTCACGCACTACGACATGTGGCGCGAAGTCGTGTACTTCGAGCGCATCGTCGGCGCCCCGCGCAAGCTCGCATTCCACACCGCCACGCTCGGCAATGCGCGCATCTTAGGGCTCGGCGACGAAACGGGGTCGATCGAAGTGGGCAAGGCCGCCGACCTCATCGTGCTCGACGAGAACCCGCTCGACAACTTGGAAGCGTTGCGGCAAGTGAAGATGGTCATGGCGCGCGGCAAGCTTGTCTCGGGGCTTTCCGTGAAGCATCTGCCCGAGCTCGACCGCGAGCTCGACACGTTCCTGCCGCGCTAAGGCGCAACGGCCAAGGAGAGCCCAACGGCAAAGGGAGACACGCCTTGCCGCCAGATTCCGCAACCGAGCGCAAACGGGAAGGGGAGGCCTGGGCATCAAAGCCTGAGCCTCCCCTCAACATCTTGCGCCTCGGATGCTAGTCCTCGCTCGAATCCTCGTGGTTGACCTCAATCGGATCGTCCTCGATGTCCATGCCCTGCGTGTCGTCGGTCGTCACCCGCGTCTGCCCGTTTTCCTCGGTTGCGGCTTTCGCGCCATCAGACGAGGTGCTCGCGTCGGCGGACTGCTGCTCCTCGGTCGCCTTCAAATCCTCCTCGAGCTTTTCCAGGCGGCGCTTCTCTTCTTCCTCCTCGGCCTTGTCGCGCGCGGCGGCGGTGGGGTCCTCCAAGTTGTAGTAATACGTCTGCAGATCGAGCGTGGAAACCATGCGGTTCGCGGTTTTACCCTGGTAGGTGACGTATCCGATCTTGCCGCTGAGAAGAAGCGTTGCCGCGCTGAACTCCTCCAAGTCGAGGTGGTGCAGCACGCTCACGCCGCCGTCTCCGAAAACCACCTTCAGGTCGATGACGTACGTACCGTCGTCGCTCGCCTGCCGGGGGATATAGACGATGGCATCCTCGCCGTCTTTCAAGTGCGCATCCGAGCTCATGAGGTTCGCCGAGAAGGAGTCGTCGCCGGGAAGCTTCACCGCCATGCTCACGACCGACTTCCCCGAGCTGTTCGAGAGCGAAAGCGCATAGACGTCGCCGCTGTTCTCGCCGATCTCGAGGGTCTGGGGCTGCGTCTGGGCAGATGGTTGCTCGCTCGCGCATCCGATGAGAGCGAACGAGAGAAGGGCGCAGAGCGCAAGCGCAACGAGTCGGCGCATGGTGGGCAGAAGAGCGTGTTGCATGGGAATCCTTCGTGCGAACGGGTTGATAATAAGGCTACGAAGCAATGAGCCCCGCGAGATAGGGTTTGTCGCATTGCGGGTCGGAAAGCGGGCAGTGCTTGCGGCACAGGGGGCACAGCGCCTCGGCGTCACCTTCCGAAGAGGCAGCTTCTCCGTCCTCAGCGCTGGCCTGGACTTTTGAGGGCTGGGCATCAGCGGATGCGCTCGACGACGATGCCGAGGGCCGGGCCTCGGACGCATCCGAAGTCGAGGTCGGCCCTTCGCCTTGGGGCGTGCCCGCACTCGTAGCCTGGTTGTCCGACGCAGGTTGAGACGTCGAGCCCTCCCGCGAACCTTCACCGTCCGCATTCTCGCCCAACCCTGCGAACAGCTCAAGCGAGTTGAATCCGACGACACCGAGCGCCACGATGCCGGCGCAGGAAACCGCCTTCACCCCCAAGCCGATCGCCTTGCGCTTGCTCGGGTCGAAGGGGATGTTCAGGTGCTTTAAGATGCTCGCCCAGTGCATCGCGAGGTGTACGACGGCAAGGATGCACAGCATAAACGCGCTCGCCTTGTGGACGGCAAGCCACATGCTGCTCATGACCTTGGGCGCAAGCCCCACCTGATAGAGCAGCCGGCTGATCGGCACCGAGCTGACCGCGAGCACCGCGACTGCGATGCCAAGCAGCACTGCGACGACGAACAGCGCGAGCTGGCCCCCTTTCACCTGCGCGTTCTCGACAAGGCCCGCGACCGTCTTCATCCACCAGAACGAGTTCACGACATGCGCGACGACGGCGAGCAGGAACACGACGCCGATGATCTCGTGCGCGATGACGCCGGTGAGCTGCGCGAACATCGATGCGATAAGCAATAGGGTCAGGGCGCCGTCGAGTGCCATACGAGCAGATCGGTTCTTCATTACCTTCCTCGGTTCGTTGTTCGAAAGCATGTCGACTCTACACCGACGCCAACGTGAAATCGACGAGAGCGGGGTAGAAGGCGTATTCGGTGTAGGTATGGACCTTCTCGGAGAATTCAGCGCTCCAACTGTCGAGGAACTCCTGCTTGAAATCCTCGTAGGCGAGCGCCATATCCCTGCTGCCCGTTTGCTCGAAGGCGCGCGCGAGAAGCGACATGAACACGAGCAGGTAGCGAATATGGTCGGGCATGTCGTGCTCGTCGGACTTGATTTCCAGTCCGAACTGGGCATAGAGGTCCTCCACTGCAACGGCGGTCGGCCCAAAGATCTGGTCGGCGCCGTCGCGGTAGTAGGAGGCATAGGGCGGAGCGTACATCTTGAACGAGCCGATGAACAGGCGCGTGTATTCGAGTTGCGAAAGGTGAGCGCCCACAACCGTCTCCGTCGATTTCTCGTAAGCGCAGAACGCGTCCTCGAGGCCGCAGAGGGCATCTTCGTATCTCGTAAGCGCCACATCCTGCCTCATGCGCGCAAGCTCTGCGCTTACGGAATCGCCGCTTTCGGGATAGTCCCACAGGCGAGCGAGCCCCTCAAGCAGTGCTGCAGGTGCAACGTGGGGAAGGGGGCGCGCTGCGTAGGCGTCCTCGTCCTCAGCCTCGAGTGCGCATGCGGGCGCTTGGCATTCTGCGGCCATGCGCACGGCCTCCTCGGGTGCCTCGTCAACAAGCTCGTCTGCTGCGATGTCGTTGCTCATGGGTCTTATCTCTCCTGTGAGTCTGGGCGTTTTCGTGCAAAGGAGGCAGGAACGAAAACGCCCCTGCCTCCTCACGGTAAGTGCGATGGTGCGGCTTACCAGGTTTTATGGAACTCGCGCATGTAGTACACGGCGGGCTCGGTGCCTTCCTCAGGCAAAAGCGTGTCCATCTTGTAGGACTGCATCAGATCGTAGAGCGTGGAGTCGTACACGTTTTCCATGTCGCCGAACACGCGGGCGCCCGCAGGGCAGGCATCCACGCAATAGGGATTGTCGCCATTGTAGACGAGCTGCTTGCACATCTGGCACTTGAGCGGCGCGCCAACTTCGACCATCGGCAGATCGTAGTCGTCCAAGATGGGGTCGTGGCACGGATAAGCCGCGCCGACGGCTTCCTTCAACTCGGCGCCCGAAGCCGTGCACCCCTCGATCACCGGCTCGGCATCCGCGATATCGGACGCCGCGGTGTTCTCCGGCGCCGGCGTGATCTGCCCGTAGGGGCAGGCAGTCGCGCACAGCCCGCAGCGGATGCACTTGTCGTAGTCGACCACCGTCAGCCCGTACTCGTCCTTGTGCATGGCGCCCGTCGCGCACGCCTCGACGCACGGCGCGTTCGTGCAATGGTTGCACATCGTGATCTTGTATGAGTACTTCGTCTTCGGGAACTTGCCCGACGTGGAAGCGATATGGTGGGTGAGAAACACCCCGGTCGGCACCTCGTTGTGCATCTTGCACGCGATTTCGCACGCGGCGCAACCAACGCATTTGTGCTGGTCGATGATCATGATATAGCGCGTCTTCATTACGCTTCCACCTTCTTAATGCTCACGCGGGTCAGACCGCCATGTCGCGCGGTCGATCCGCTCAAGCGCTCCCAGTCGCAGGGGAGGATATCGTTGTTGTTGCCGCCGCGGGGCTTGAAGTTCTTGAAGTCGGCTGCCGCAACATGACCGAAGGCCCAGTGCCCCTGGCCGTACGCCTTGATGACGACGCCCGGGCGTGTGCCCTCCCATGCCTTCGCATGGACGGTGATGGAGCCCTGCGGGGAGGTCACTTCAACGGTGTCCCCGGTTTTGAGCCCTAAGTCCTCCATGTCGGACGGGTTGATTTTGATGACGTCGTCCCAGGCCACATCTCCCGGGTCAGTGTCCTTGAACTCCTGATACCCCACGCAGTTCGCGCTTCGGCCTTCAAGGTTTAAGCGTGCACGATGCTCTTCGAAGATGTAGGGGTAGGTCTTCTCGTCACCGTAGCGCACGGGCGTCTCGTAGTGCGGCACGAAAGCCAAGCCGTCGCGCGCCTCGAAGCCCATGGACTCAACGACGGAGTTCACGTCGCACTTGTACTGGGTCGCGACCTGCTCGAGCAGCGTCTTCAGGCTTTCGGAGAAGAACTCGAACTTGCCGGTGTCGTGCCCCAAGCTGCCCCAATGCTTCTTGTAGCCCATCTTCTTGGAGTTGAAGCAGCCCTTCGAGCAGAAGTTGCGCCAGCTACCAAGGTCGGTGCCCTGCTTGGCGTTCTTCCCGTTCCACGCGGGCGCCGTCATGATCTTCACCGCAATCTCGGCGAACTCGGCCGCGTTGGTGGGGCAGTTGCCTGTCTCGGGGTCGCAGAAAGCCTTCGAGTAGTAGTTGTAGATGTTCGAGAAGCCGCGCTCCTTGAGCTTCACGGCGAGCTCCCATGCGATTTCCGTCTCGTCGGCCTTGGTATCCCACAAGGGCGTGATCACAGGCTGCTGCACCGAGATGTAGCTGTAGAGGCCCTGGCTCGCCTTCATGAAGCCCCAGCGCTCGAACATGTAGTGCTTTGCGGGAAGCAGGATGTCGGCGAACATGGCCGACTCCGACGGCATCGTCGTGATGTTCACATAGAACGGCACCTTCGCGTACGCCTTGTCGAAGCGCTGCGCGCCGGTGGAGCTGAAGCAGTAGTTGCACCAGTAGCTGATGAGCATCTTGATCTCGTAGCTGCCGTCCTCGTAGTGCCCGTCTTCCTGCAAGATGACGTCGGCAAGCCGGCTCGACGTCTCGTTGGAATGGATGGCCTTGCCGTTGTAGTTCAGGAAATCCTTGCGGATGCGCCCGTCGATCGCCTTCATCTTGGCGGCCTTGCGGGCGTTGCCGTCGCGGAAGTGGTTGTGATCGGGGAGACTTGCCGTCGAGGCCGAAGCGCTTCTGAACACGCCGCCCTTCGTCTCGATGGAGCCCACCAGACCGTTGAGCGCGTTCGCCGCCATGGCGCCGTACACGCCGCGGACCTGCATGTTCGTACCCGGCGACTGCCATGAGCAGCTTGCGTCTCCGTACTTGCCGAACTGCGTGGCGACCTCGGTAATATCCTTCGCCTCGATGCCGCAGATGTCGGCCGCCCACTCGGGGGTGGCGTCCTTGAGCGCCAAATTCCACCAACGCACAAGGCCATAGCCCTGGTTGTACTCGAACTTGGACTCGTCGACGGTCTCGCCGGCCTTGAACAGGTTCGCCTTGTTGTTGTAGTTGTCGGTGAGCTCGTAGTTCCACGGCCCCTGCTTGAAGTCGCCCACGAACTTCTTGTTCCAAAGTCCCTTCGTCAGAATGACGTGCGCAATCGCGCAGGCCAGCGCACCGTCGGTGCCGGGGATGATCGGCAGCCACTTGTCGGCCTTCGCCGCGGTCGCCGACAGGCGCGGGTCGATCACGTAAATCTTCGCGCCATCCATGACCTTGCCCCACACGCTCGACGCCCAGCCGGACATGCGGTTCGACGAGATGGGGTCGGTCGACCACATGAGGAAGCACTTCGTGTTGGTGAGGTCGTAGTTGTGGTACGCGAACGTGCCCTCGGTCGCCCAATTCGCCATCTTCTCGGCTTCGGCGCAGATGTCGCCATGGCCGAAGTAGTTCGGGGTGCCGAACAGGATGTTGAACTTCTTGTAGAGGACGTCGCCCACGCCGGTGGAACGACCCTTCTGGAAGGCGAGCTTCTTCGTCTCGCCGTTCTTTTTGAGCTCCATGAGCTTATCGGCGATGGTGTTAAGCGCTTCGTCCCAGCTAATCGGGACAAAACCAGGGTCGACGCCGCGCCCCTTCTCGGGGTTGGTGCGCTTCATCGGGGTTTTGATTCGATCGGGGTCGTATACTTGCTGAATCGCGAGATGCGGTTTCGGGCAGATCTTGCCACCCGTCGCCATGCAGTTCCAATTGCCTGTGATGCGGAGGATACGCTTGTTTTGCGTATAGACCTTCACGGGGCAAGAGGCAGTGCACCCTTGGCAGGTGGTTGCGGTCCACTTGCCGGTTTGGTTCGGCTTGTGGGACTCATCGGCTACGGCGGTAAACGGCGTCACCCCCGTCGCGGCCACCGCAGCCAACCCCAAGGCGCTCGCCTTGAGGAATGAGCGTCTGTTAATGTTCACTTCTATTTACCCTCTCTCTAGGGCCTCGATTCCCTGCAAATGATTGCAACAGCATCGTTTCCCCTGCTACTGCTGTCATTTGAGGGATTCGGCAGTAGAAAACGAGAGAATGCGTATGGAATTATAGCGGTGTTTCGGTAAAAGTCACGTAAAGTTAAGCATATATTCGACAATGTACACTAATTTCTGTCGCCCCT